>Ga0183095_10407_pt1 | contig 148776 bp, 122 predicted proteins | sample BioMet4_FD_130346 | JGI IMG/M metagenome (GOLD analysis project Ga0183095, IMG submission 130346) | Microbial communities from bioreactor (seeded with sewage sludge) at LBNL, California, USA - Biofuel metagenome 4 (v2) (version 3) | ecosystem: Engineered > Bioreactor > Anaerobic > Unclassified ...
TCTCCTCGCCACGTTAAACAGGGGTACCGTCAAATTGAATTGACGACAACACTTCTTTTGAGCCTCAGATGGCTCTCGCTGCTTAGTCTTAACTAACCAGCGCGTCAAACCGGGATGTTCTCCCGTTCCCGGGGCGGCGTCATTCTAGGGAGATGCACGTACGGACGTAGCCGGTATGCCGCACGCCAAGACTGAACCGACTGGGACGACAACCGCGGGTTTCCAGGTGCTTGTCGTTCGAGACTTAACTGGAGACTAAGCCTGTAGACACCTTCCAGGGGTTTGCTTTGGACCGGAGTTCGATTCTCCGCACCTCCACCAAAAGTTAATTGGACGAACTTGCCCGGCGGATACCGCGTTGCCGCGGTACGCGGGGGATTCGTCCTGTCGGCGCGGCTGCCGGAAGCGCGGCCGCGCCGACATGCGAGTCATTAGATGCATTAGGCATACCAAAATTGCTGAGATGCCCTCCCATACGGGAGGGCATCTCTCTTCGTGACAAGAACAGGGATGGCCCCTCCCCTGCCACGGTAGCACCGGGAGCAAGCACCTCTTCCCGCTCCCGGACGCCTCTCCTCCGCCCGCGTCGCCGCGCCACGCCCGCAAGGACGCGCCGTGGGCGGAGGAGGGACTTGCAACCACGGCAGGGGAGGGGCCAAAGGGGCCCCACGTTCTAGGGAGTCAACATGAGCGAGGTCGCAACCAATGGTCTGCCGGCAGAATCGAAACCCGTAAAGGACATGACGGAACAAGAGGTTACTGCCGAGGGCAAGCATCTTGTCCAGAGCTACCTCGACAGACGCGGCTATGTCGTGCTCGATACCGAATGGGACAGCGGTGACGGAGACTGCGTCGACATCGTCGCGGAGGACGAGGGTACCGCCGTTCTGGTCGAGGTCGAATCGAACCTTGCGCTTGGAGATGATGCCGAAGCGATGCCCGAGCTGCGCATCAACGAAGAACGCCAGAAGAGCCTTCGCCATCTCGGCCTCCGCTGGCTTGCCGCGCATCCCGAACAGGATGCAGTGCGCTTCGACGTCATTGCAGTCAACATCGTGGGAGAGCGGTGCGCGCGACTTCGCCACCTCGTCGGCGCATGGTCTTGGTCTGAGGACTAGCGCACGTACAAGGGCGATAGAAAAGCGCTCACAGCAAAAAAACGACCACTCACAGAAACGTGAGTGGTCGTTTTTTTAGCCGCCACGGCCACAGCCAAGCCCTCCCGCGGCCGCTCGCAAGCCGGGCAGGCACACCTAGCGCCTGTCTTGCGAGAGACCCCATCTTGACGCAGGTCTCCTCAGGGATGGGCGTGTCTCCTATGACGTCTGCCTAGCCTGAGGGTGCGTTGCCGCGGCATCAGCCGAAGAGTAGTAGGTCCCCCAGACGTCATCGGTATTCGTCAGGGCCGTGATTCCACCGGCCTGCGTGATGTCGAAGGTGCGTCCGGCAAATCGCACGAATGCGTCCGAGACGGTGCACTCTAGGTCGGAGCCGGTTCTGCCGCCCATGGTCCCGTCGCTCTTGGTGTCCTTGCAGTCGACGAGCGTCGTGGTGCCGGACTCATGAAAGTATAGCGTCGCGACAGAGCCGTCGTCGCCCTTCCAATAGAAGGCCTTGCCTTCTAAGGCTGCGTTCTGGTCCGCGTCGCCCGTAGTCGCTTCGGTGCCAGAACTGGCTGCCGACGCGCTTGCGTCCGACGCCCTGGCACGAGCAAACCACCCGATGGCGAGTGCCACCAAAACGACGGCGACAGCACCAAGTATGATTCTCTTTTTGTACATAGAAATCTCCTCTCGACGTCACAATCATACCTTGTCCGTTGGCCGGCCCTCGTCGTGGTGTCTCAGGTGCTGACTCTGGCATGTGAGTTAGATACATAATATATATATTGTAATATTCTTACATTAATTATATTATATACATAACGGGTAACCTCCAATGTGCCCGAAGACGGAAAGGAAAGACAGATGAACGTAAGCGCAGTAAGTAATCACGAAGACGGGAACGATTGTGATGGGGAAGAAGGGCGATGAGCGCCACAAATGGGAGTTTCGTCACCTGTATGCTTTGCCGTGACTGCCAGCGAGACTGCAAGCAGGCCTATTGGGCCGTCGTGATCAGCTGCGCACGCTACCTCCGGATCCAACAGCAAGCGGACTCGACCCCTCCACGGGTCTTGACGGAAAGGAATGAAGAAACATGGGCAACATCATCACGTTCTGTAACCAGAAGGGCGGGGTAGCCAAGTCGACAACTGCGGAGGCCTTCGCATCCATCCTCACGTCAGCAGGTGCAAGGATCCTCATGGTCGACATGGACGAGCAGCCCGGAAACATGTCGCTACACGTCGGTGCCGACAAGTCACTGCCCGGGACCTTCGAGTTGCTTGACTGGCGCGGCAAGGCGCCCTCCTCAGGTCACGTTACGGAGTGCATTCAAGACGTCATGCCCTTCGGTGCCATCATCGCCGCGGATATCGACCTTGGCGACAAGGACGCCGGACTTTTGGCGCGGATGTCCCCGAACACCGTCCTACAGAAGTGTCTGATGACGGTGCGAGACGAATGGGACTGGATCATCGTTGACACGCCTCCCGCGCTAGGGGTCCGAACCAGAAACGCCATCTTCGCCGCCGACTACGTCATCGTACCCTGCAAAGCGGATGTGTCGGCGGTTGGTGGAATGCAGTCACTCCTCACGGCCGTGGAGGAGGCACAGTCAGACGCCACCCATCCGATTTCGGTGGCGGGCATAGCGGTGACCGACTTCGACCCCCAAACCCTCCTCGAAAGGGAGATGGATGGTGTCATACACACGATGGCAGAGGGTTTCGGCGTCCCCGTCTTCGAATGCCACGTGAGGCATACGGTCCGGGCGAAAGAGGCACAGCGGCACGCGGAGCCACTCGTAACCTACGCCGCCGATTCTACGGCTGCCGCGGACTACCTGGGGCTCGTCGAGGAATTTCTCAACGAGGTCGGAGATTATACAATAAATGCGTAATGCACATTATGTGGCTAAAGGATGGTGGTAGCATGATGCCAAGACGTGACCCCGTCAAGGAGATGATGGGGGCTCGCCTATATGCCCATCCCGACAGGGGAGGGCGTGGCGATGGGACAGGAGGGGACGGTACCGTGTCGACGGACGGTAAGAAAATGATGTTCGTGGTGCCGGAGGACCTCCGGACCGCGCTTCGCCTGCGCAAGGCGAAGACGGACAAGGACATGAACGACATCGTCGTGGAGACGCTCGAGCGCGAGCTTGCCAGTGAGCTCAGGTCAATCCGGGACGAACGGGAAGAGCGGTAGCCTGACAGAGAGGGCGGAAATGGACGTTATCAACTTCATGAGGTCCAACCGTGACTACTTCGAGGACTTCGTGACGAGAAGCACCTATCACTCGAACGCCATCGAGGGTTCCACCCTCACGCGGGGCGAGACCTATGCACTCCTCTGGAACGACAACTCGATGACCGTGAAGACAACACCAAGGGAGTTCTACGAGGCGGTGAACCACAAGGCCGCCTTTGCCTTGGCTTGTGGCGGTCTCGAAGAACCGCTCTCGGAGAGGCTCATCAAGGATATCAACCGCGCTATCAACAAGGACATCAACGACTACGCTGGGTACCGTACCGTCGGCGTCGTCATCCTTGGTATGGACTACGTGCCTCCGGAGGCCAACCAGGTCCCACAGCTCATGATGCAGATAGTGCATCGGTACCAGCACGACGAGCGTGACCCGTTCGAGCGCGAGGCAGACTTCCACATCCACTTCGAGCACGTCCACCCCTTTGGTGACGGCAACGGGAGGACCGGGAGGATCCTCATCAACCGCGGCCTCCTGCGGGACGGCATCGCGCCTGCGGTCGTGTCCGTCGACGACAAGGCGCAGTACATCGAGCTCATCGATGGCTGGGACACGAGCGGCCTCGCCGCCATGCTCCGCGAGCTATCCGAAGCGGAGGCCGAGCGCATCGAGATTTTCCGCCAACCTAGGGAGCAGGAGAGGGTGCCTCGCCGGCACGAGGAGGTCCGGGGGGACTGCGAGAGGACGGCGGAAGGCGCCAGAGCAGGCGCTGGGGTGGGGGATCCGTCAGTCATCCCCTCATCGAGTGTCACATTCGCGCAGCTCGCCGAGGCCGATGCGAAACAGCCGAGGGTCAAGAATGAGGAGGCTCGGGGGGGGACGGCGAGAGGGAACGGACGGGGGCGATAGAGCGCGGTCGGAGCCCCTCCATTCCGTGGCAACCAGGAGCGGCCCCCGCCTTTCCAGGCGGGGGCCGCTCCGTCTTTTCCGGTCCGAGTTTCCGACCCCGTCGCGGCCGGGGGCCTTGGAGCCCCTCTTCGCGCCGCCGTCGAAAACCCTGTGTGAGCCACACGCGAGAGCAAAGAGCCCACCAGAAATAAGGAGTAACATCTGGTGTTAGCAAGTATCGTGCTTTGTCCGACAAATCTGCGATTTGCCGTCCAAAGCACCGCTCCCCGCGGCTTCGCCACGGAGCGCGACTTGGTCGGCTGCCGGCAGCCGACAAACCTGGCTGAGTCTCCTCAGTCAGGTAGGAAGAGCCTCCTCGTTGCGCCTTCGGCGCGGACGAGGCGCGGGGGAGACCCCGCGACCCCTGAGGGACGACCACTCCACATGGTCGTCGGCAGGGCACGGAAAGGAAGGGGCGACAAATGTCCCGAACCAGAAAGCTGGACGTCCGCGTAGGCGAGGCGGAATACGCCGCCGTTCATGCGGCGGCGAACGCGCTCGGCATGACGCCGTCGGCATACGTTCGCATGTGCATCGGTGCCGTCCGCAGATATGGGGGCAGCGGGGGTGACGAACCCATACTCATGCTCGATCCCCTGACCTGGACGCAGATTCTGCGCGAGGCGAACCACTGGGGAGCGAATTACAACCAGGGGGTGCACGCCCTCAACCGCATCGCAATGATTCTCCGCCAGGCGGGACCGTCGGCGCTGGACAGGGAGCGCTCGCGCGCGGGGCTTCTCCAGGACGCCAAGGTCGCGGCGAGGGAGCTTGCCATAGCCAGGGAGTCCATTGACCAGGTCGCGCAAAGCGCGGTCAAGGCGGCAGACAAGGCGCAGCTGGGGGTCCACCATGCCTGAGCTTAAGCCCATATCTGGACACGGGTCGGTGAAGCGACTCATCCACTACCTCACGCATGCCGACCCGAGGACGGGCGAGTCCAGGGCGCTCGAGAGGGGCTATATCAACTGCTCGGAACGGGACGCAGCCGGAAGACCGACCTGGACGCAGATGGATAGCACCCGCGCTGCATTCGGAAACGACGTCGCGTCGCGTGGCGGGAAGCGCGCTCGAACATTCGAGCACTTCGTCTTGTCCCCAGACCCGGCGGACTCGCCCACGGCGAAGGAGGTGCGTGACTTTGCCGTGGAATGGGCAGGGAGGCACTTCGGTAGCCATGAGGTCGCCGTCTACATTCACGACGACAATGCGAGCAAAATAATGCACGCGCACGTCGTCGTGAATAACACAGACCTCGAGACGGGACGAAGACTCGCCCCCAAGCTTACACCATCTTTCGAGCGAAGCATCTGGAGGGACGTCGAAACGATGGCGAGGGGACGGGGGTGGCGGAGCTTCCTGCCGTCAGACCAAGCGCAGAAGGACGAGCCCACCGCCCGCAAGCTGAGACCGCTCGAGAAGGACGATAGCGGGCTGTGGCGGGGTGCCATGGAGAAGGAGGCGATCAGGGAGCGGAGAAACGCGAGGAACTTGAGGGACGTTGCAGTCAAGGGCATAGACGAAAGCGGGCGCTGGTCCTGGGTAGAGGACGTGAGGGGGCGAATCGCGGTCGCTCGCGCCCTCTCGCGGACCGAAGTCGAATTCTTGAGGGAATGCGACGCGCTGGGCCTGGACGTATCGGAGAACGCCGCCCACGACTACACATACACGCATCCCTCCGCAGCGACGCGGCGCGTGACCGGTAAGCACCTCGGATCAGACTGGACGCGAGCCGCCATCGGAAGGCGGATGGCATACGACTCGGCCCGCCGGTGGCCGGTTCCAGACCTAGCGACGAGGCGAGCGGTCGAGAGGGCGGTCAACGCCTTGGGCGTAAGGGAAGTGGGCGTGGCCATGGTTGGAGTGGCGCGTGCCGATGCAGGCGTGTCGGCCAGGGCCGTGGCGGAGATGCTCGAGGTGCAGGCACGCGAGGACATCCGAAGCCTCGAGGACTATCGGGACGCGCGAGGGCGCGGGGCGGACGAGGCCTCACTCCGACGGGCCGAGGGCGTGGCGCGAGCCATCAACGCCGTGCCGGCCGGAAGGCCGCGCTCGGCGGGACAGAGGACCCCTTACGCGGAAAGGCTGGCTATGGAGAGGGAGAAAACAAGAGCCGTCGAGGCGACGGGAGGGCTGTCACAGGCCAACACAGGCGGGGGGACAACGACGGAGGAGCATGACAGAGCGGAGAGGGGAACTGAGCGATGAACATCGTGGTGAGGTACGCAAATGGCATGGTGGAAGAGTTCGACACGAACACCCTCACGTCGCCAGATCCCTTCAGGCGATCGGTGCGGGACTGCCAGGCCAACATCTGTACGGACGTTCAGGTGAGGCTGGACCTCCTCGAGGCGGAGGGCCTCCGTGTCGACGTGTACTGGTATGACACCCTTGCGGACCGGCTCACACGACGTGTGCGACTCAACCCGGACGGGACGTCTGTGGAGGTGGACGGCGACGGGGCGGGGACGGGGCTCGTGACGGACGTCCTCAACCGACAGCTCGCCGGGGTGCTCTACGTCGTCGACAGGACGGAGCTCGAGGATATAGACGAGGTCGAGATCGACGGAAAGGTGGCGCTGAGAAAGGTCGCGGGAGGGCTCGTGGATCAGATCCTCTTTGATAAGTGCGTGGCCTGCTACATGGGCAAGCATACGGATGACTCGATGGTCGACCTGATTCAGCAGCTTCACGAGCGCGTGAGGGCGGCACACCAGGACTGGGACGACGGGGAGATCGCCGCATCCTATGGGATCGGACTCGGGACCTATCTGCGCTTCTGCGGTGCAAAAGCCGCCCTCGATGAGCTGGAGTCGCATCACGCGGAGGGCGAGGAGCGTCTGACCCGCGCTTGCGTGGCTGCGATGGCGGAGGACCCGTCGGTGGCCCCGGTCGGCGTCGCGGGGCTGACGGGGGCAAGCCTACCCGAGGTGATGCGCGTATGGGAGCGAGCGCGAAACCAGGCGGACGATGAGGACGGCCAGGCTCTCGCGCCGGTGAAGGAGGATAGGATAGATCCACTTTTCCTGGACGAGCAGATTGGCCAGGACGACCGCTGATGCATATGTTATAGATTAGTTATATAATGTACATTAATCAGGTTAACTCCACTGACGACCTGGACCACGGAAGGAGCGGCAATGAAAACGGCGGAATGGGATCGCAAGAGGAACCTGCTCGGCAGCTACGCACGGACCCTGGACGATGGTGAGGTTCCCATGACGTGCCTTTGGCTCGGTGAGCATGACATGACCCCGGACGAGTGCGCCTGGCTCGCGGACACCGTGGCCAGGAGCGTCCAGCTCGTCCTGATGGCTGACGCACAGATGATGAGGTATCCCGAATGAGCACGAACAGGACAGGGATGACGGACGAGAGCGAAGGGAAGACGACCATGGGCGCTGACGAGACCGAGAAGAAGGAACCAGAGGGGACCACCCAGGAGACCAAGGGCACGGCCAAGCAGCCACGGCATCGGCGCATGGCCGTCATCGGCGGCATCGCCGCGCTTGCCGTCGTGTGCGGCCTGGGCGTCGCGTTCGCGAGCGGTGCGCTCTCCCCCACCGCACAGGTCGCCACCGACGACGGGTCCTCGTCCGCGACAGTCGCCCAGGCGTCCGACGAGGACGAGGCCCTCTCCCCGACCGACGTGGCAGCGCTTGCGGGCACGCTCTCCTTTGACGGCAAGGACGTGTCCGTCGGCGAGGCCGACGTGCGGGTCGAGGTCGTAGGCGGACGGGTGATGGTCACGCAGACCTCCTCCGACGACGCCGCCACCATGGTTGACGCGACCGCCCGGAGGAGCGCCGCGCTCGCCACGGCACTCGCCGACCAGAAGGTCGCCACCGCCGACGCGGGCTCTGGCACCAGCAGCAGCGGTGGTTCCTCCACAGGCGACGCCGTCACGGCCGATTCCGGAGCAAGTGCCAGCGACGCGGGGACCAGCGCCAGCACAGCCCCGGCGGGCGCCACGGTCACGGACGTGACGTGGGTGACCACCGACCCGACCGGGACCGTGGTGGTCGCGGTCTCCAACGCGCCCGAGACGGCACCGACCACCGGCACCACGGCCGAGGTCGTGAACGGCAGCGCAGGGCACGACATGACCGATGCGGCCTACGCCGCGATCGGCGGGACGGGCTCGGGCATGGATCAGAAGGGCGGAAGCGCCGTCACGGATCCCACGACCGGACAGGCGATCGTACCGGGCGCGACCACGACCACTCCCGCCCAGGAGCCGACCGAGCAGACGACCGACGCGGGCAGCTCGGCCGGCACTACCGGCACCACGACCTCGTCCTCGGGGGCAACGGGCTCAGGGGCGACCTCTGGCGGTTCCACCACGAGCTCCGGCACGACCAGCTCCGGGTCCTCCACGGCGTCCTCGGGCCACTGGGTGACTGTCACCGACTCCGCGGCCTACGACGAGCCCACGTACGGGCAGCAGTGGGTCCAGGACTCTGCGGCATACGACGATCAGGTTTACCAGTACACTCAGTACACCTTCAAGGATAGTTCTGGAAGTGTCACATATATCTGTACGAACAGTGATGATGCTTTTGATTATCAGATGTCAACAGGCCTTAGTTACAAAGATCAAGATATCTACAAGACCGTCCACCACGACGCCACCGGTCACTACGAGACCGTGCAGACCGGTACCGTCCACCATGACGCGGTGACGCACCAGGAGTGGGTCGCGAACTAGGCGAGGAACGGACGCACGGCGAGTCCGTTAACAGGGGTTATATGACGCAGGGGATCGACGCCGCCGCCGCGGCCGACCCCCTGCGTCATACGAAGGCGATGCCTACTCGCTGCGCGGCTCGGCGGGGTGGGGGGATGGGTCCCTTGAGGGATCGTTGTCGGCGGTCGATACGCGGTCGCAATCTGCTCGGACGCTCGAGTGCTCCGACATGTCCGCCAGATGGCGTGCCTCCCTCCAGGCGTCGGCTTCTGATTTGATGGCATGTGCGATTTCGCCGAACTTGATGGTTTTTGGCTCGAAGCTGAGGCTGCCGTCCATCTCCCTTGTGCCTATGGAGACGTAGCATTCGTGATCGACGGGCATTCTGACCAGAACGGTCTCGGAAGCTGACTTAAGACTTCGTATCTGCTTTCCTCTGACGAGGAAAGATGCGGACGCAAAGTCGCCCTCGCCGACCGTTCGACCGCTGATCAGGGTGCCTTTTGGCACAGCCACTCTCCAGGCGGGTCTCTCTGGGGTCGAGGAGATTGCTTCATGAACGAACTTCATGCTGATGGCAAATGCGTCCCACTTTGTCCTCCCCGCCGCCTCGCCATTGGACGGCACTTGCGGTACGTCTGACATATTGACGCTCCTATCTCTCAATGCAAGAGGGCCCCTCCAAAGGGAAGGGCCCATGGTAGATGGAGGGCGACGGCTAGTTGCTGGAGCGCCTACGTGCTCGCCAGCCGCCGAACACCGCAATCGCGCCTAGAACGACCACAAGAAGGGCTGGAGTTCCGGCGTCGCCTGTGGTGGGCAGGTTGCCGGTAGGTGTGCCCGTGGGTGTCGTGGCAACATGGACGGTCTGCCCCTCGTCGGTGATGTCGGCATGCGTGGCCACGGTCTTGCCGTCATGGCTCAGGTCCTCGAACGCGACGACGGACTTGCCGGAGAGCTCGCTTGCGTCGAAGGTGAAGTCGAGCGAAACCTCGCCGGATGACTTCTCGGCGGTGAAGGTCGTCGTCGCGGTGACGTCGGTGCCGTCGGCACCCTTGACGGTGCCCGCATCGGTGCCGTCTGCGTTCCTGACGTGGAGCGTGCCGGTGACGGTGTACTCGGTGCCGACGACGAGGTTCTCGTAGGCGACGACGTCCGTGATTGTCTGCGCCTTTGCGGCAGGTATCGTCTTGGTGCCGTCCGTCTTGTCGGTCGCGGTCGTGTGGATGGCAGGCGAGAGGAAGGTGACGGTCTGGTCGGTGTCGGTGATGTCTGCGTGGGTTGCCACGGTCGCACCGTTCTGCGCGAGGCTCTCGAACGCGACGACGGACTTGCCGGAGAGCTCGCTCGCGTCGAAGGTGAACGGGACGTCGACGGTGCCGGAGGCGTTCTCGGCGGTGAAGGTCGTCGTCGCGGTGACGTCGGTGCCGTCGGCACCCTTGATGGTGCCCGCGTCGGTGCCGTCGTCGGCGACGAGGTGGAGCGTGCCGGTGACGGTGTACTCGGTGCCCGGGACGAGGCCGCTGTAGCTGACCGTGTCGGTGAGCGTCGTCGCGGTCGCGCAGTTCGCGGCGTGAGCACCGTCCGAGGTGAGCTCGGTCTGGATGCCGATCGTCTTGTCATCGATGGTGCCCAGGTCGTAGTCATGGCCGTCGCGATGGGCGACGAGGGTGAATGAGATGGTGCTGTGTCCCACGTTCGAGCCGCAGCGAAGCTCGGTCACGGTGTAGGTGTCGTAGGGAAGGGCGCCGAGAGAGTCGTCCGCAGTCGTCGAGGTCGTCGTGCTGCCGCTGAACCAGATGCCCGCCGCGGAGCTGAGCTTGGCGTCGTCCACGGTGTAGGTGACGCCGTCGTCGCCGACCTTGATGCCTGCCACGCTCGCCTCCGCGAGCGTGTAGGACGTGCCGTCCTTGGTGATCGTGACGGCATCATCGGAGGTGTTGGTGCTCGCGTCGTGCGCGGCCCAGCTGTTGGCCGTGTCGACCAAGCCGTTCTCGTCGCTGACGACGACGTGGCTCTCGCCCGTGGTGGACGAGGTCACGAGGAAAGCGACGTCCGGCATGGTGGCCATGGTGCCCTCGTCCTTCTTTGACCAGGCGGCGTCGCATCGGATCACCTGCTCGGAGACGGTCGGGCCGACGAAGGTGTTGACGGACTCCACGGTGCCGTCGGACGTGATGTTGCTCAGGTGGACGGTCGAGTCGGTGAGGGTGTAGCCGGTCGGCGCCTTTGTCTCCTGGACGGTCACGGTACCCAGAGGGAATGTGGCTGAACCGCCCGCATTAGTGTACAAAGCATCCCCAGATACAAAATACTTATCGGGGTATTTTCCAGCGCCGAGAATGCTGGTTTTGCCATTCGCATCAGTCTTCAGTACCCACGTCCTCGTCGCCGTCGACGGGAGCGTGGCGGTGGTGTACTGGCCCGCGTAGTACTTGACGGTGAACTCCGCGCCCTCGAGGGTACCTGCACCGAGCGGACTCGCGAGCCCGGTCTCCGCGTCGAGCTTGGCAACAGTCAGCATGTTAGGATCACTCTGCGGCGCGTCGCTCACGGCCGCGGTGGTGGTGGCACCGGAGGTGACGGTTACGGCGTGCGCCTCGGTGTCGAGGGCGTAGCCCGTGGGGGCCGTGACCTCCTTGACGTAGTAGGTGCCCGCCTTGACGGAGAGCGGACCCGCGGATCCGTTGGCGTCGGTCGTGAGCGTGCCCACCTGCGTGGTGCAGGCAGCGTCGGAGTAGACGCCGTACACGGCACCGGCGAGGCTGTAGCATGTGCAGCCGTCGCTGATGGACGTGTTTGAGGAGCTCTTCGTGAGGGTGATGGAGCCCTTGGCCACGCCGCCCACCATGCGCTGGAGCGAGCCGTTACCCGAGTCCCAGATGCGGCTCACGCCCGCTTCGGGGGCGGTCTCGTGCCCTGCGCTCGTGGAGAACGCCACGGCCGCGTCATAGAGGGCGTGGGTGGCCTGATAGATGGGACTCGAGGAGGCGTAGTTGCCGTCGACGAGTGCGGTCGTACCCTGGATCTCGGCGTAGACCGCGTAGTTCGTCGCCACGTGCGCGTCGTCGCCGGAGACGCCGTAGACGTCTGCGCCGGGGTTGCTTGCGCTGTAGCCGTGGGCGACGATGTAGTCGAGCGCGTAGTCACCGGACCAGCCGGTGGTCGTGTAGACGGTTGGCTCCGAGGGGTGGCCCTTCCAGAAGTCCGCGCAGAAGAGCACGTTGCCGTCCGAGTCGGTGAAGCTGTGGATGGTGCCGCCCGCAGGCTGGCCAGGAACGACGTCACCCGTGGTGACGGTCGTGGACTCGTCGGCGTAGGCGACGGTCGCACCTGCGCCGAACAGGGAGAGAGCCTGGGTCGCGACGAGGGCGAGGGCGAGAAGGAGCACCCAAACCCTGCGAGGGGCAGCCCCCTTCCCGCCTTCGCGATGGGTGAGAACGTGTACTTTCATGTCTTCTTTCCTTTCCGGGCATACCGAGGATTGGAGCTCGGGGTGCCCATTGCGGTGTCGGTGTTGCGGTTTCGGGCGTCTGCTCCTCCCTTCTCTTGTCCGCTCGAGGTGCCGCCTACCCTCCGAGGACGTCCCTCGCCCACGACCCGCTCTTGATGAGGCCGAACATGAGCACGAGGCAGAGTGCGACCATCTTGAGAGGGGTGGTGAGTACCTGGACGATATCCGCGGATAGGCTGAGGGCGGCGTTTCCGGTGATGTCTGTGATGACGACGCCCCAGATTGCGGGGAAGGCGGTGAGGATGAAGACCATCACCGCACCTGCGAGGCAGAGGGCTATGAAATTTTTCATGAAGCTGATTCCCATGTGCCTGGTGCCCTCGAAGCCCAGGAGGGCGAAGGGGATGGGGGCGAGCATGAGGTAGACGTAGAGCTGGAGGGATCGCGCATAGACCATCAGGATGGCGACTACGTAGGTGATGAGGCCGACCATGGCAATGGGGATCAGGCAGACGAGGAAGATGACGAGAGAGCCGATGTCCGCCGTGCCCTTGTCGACGGTGATGGACATGTTGCCAAGGGCGGTGCCCGTGGTCACCGACCTGGTGATGCCGAGGAGGTCGTCGTAGGCGGCGGTGAGGAGGTCGCCTGAGTTGTTGATGAGCCACACGAAGATCGTGAAGAAGACCGCGAGGAAGAGGATCTCCTTGACGGCGGGAAGCGTGGCGCTGCCGTCGATCTTCTCGGAGATCTTGACGAGCTGCACGAGCATCACGAGGGCGAGGACGCTGTGGGCGATGGGCTTGACCGCGGTGTTGCTGATTCCGGCCGCGAGGTTGTAGAGGGTGTGGTTGTTGGACCCGAAGAGGTCCTTGAAGGGGCTTGAGAGGACGGAGCCGTCAATCATGGCGCGCACCACGCCGAAGAAGGTGTTGAGGCAGGCGTTGATCGCGCCGAGGATGATGCCCTCGATCCAGTTGTTGATGTCATCGGCCACGTTGAAGATGGAGGCGTGCGCAGGGGTGGGGAAGAGGACCATGAGCACGAACGCCAGAACGGCCGCAGAGGCGACGACCGCGACGACGCGCTGCGTGCGCTTTACCTGCGATGATGACGTTGCCATTTGCTACGCCACCTTTCCGCTGGCGGAGAAGGTCTTCGCGACCATATCGAAGGTGACGTAGACGGTCGACTTCGCCTTGTTGTTGAGTTTGAATATGAAAGTGATGGTGCCCGAGGCGTAGTCCTCTGTTGCGACCTTGTTCCACGTGGCGGACGTCGCGGTGGGGACGTTTGCGGCGACGTAGTCGGACAAGGCGGCTGAGAGCGCGTCCTGGCTGGTTTCGTGAGCGTCGTACCAGGTGGCGCTCGGTCCATCAATGGCGAGGGATGAGGAGGAAGAGGCGAGCGTATAGCCAGTGGCACAAGAGAAGGCGTCGCACGTGAGCGTCACGGTCGGGTTGCCGTCGGTTGCGAGGTCCTTCCTAACGCGGGCGATGTAGGACCCGTCCTTGGTCGTGAGGGCGAAGGTGAGGTCCGTATCCGATGTTGCCGCCGTCCAGAAGCCCTCCGGCACGTCGATGGCCGTGATGACGAAGGCATAGGACGACGTCTTTGCTGGGGACGACTCGATGAAGGTACGGTCGGTGAAGCTGACGAAGGACGTCTCCTGCGCCGCGGACCACGTATTCGCGGCAAGGTATGCGATGAGGTCCCGCTCGTCGTCCGAGTAGCTGTTGCGAAGGCTCACGGTGGCTGCGTCCAGCTCTGCGTCGTCCTTGTCCTCGTCGGTTGATGAGCCGGACGAGTCGGTGGATGAGGACACGTCCTCGGAGGGGATGGTGTGTATGGCTACACACCTTCCGACACTGAGGATGACGAAGAGAAGGAGCGCGACGGCACCGATGATGACGCCCCTCTTGTGGTTGCTTATGAAGTCTCCCATATCACTCCAATCAGGGGGTCTAGGACAGATCCTTGTTGCCCAACCAGCCCCACTTCGGGCTTTCGTTGTACTCGGCGATCCAGTCGTCGAGGTTGGTTACCTTGACATTTCCGGAGACGTTCTGCATGACCTTTCCGTCGCCGACGTAGATGGCGACGTGGCCATAGGTGACCGACGCGGCGGTATACGGTGCCGACGGTACCGCCACGATCATGCCGACCTTGAGGCTGTCCCTGTCGGAGCTCGTGCAGTACTGCCAGTACATGTCGCAGGCGTTGCCGCCAAAGTCGCCCGCGCCCGCATTGGAGAAGACGTTGGAGACCCAGGCGGCGCAGAGGCCCGCGCCCGGGGATGGAGTGGATTCGCAGGAGGACACGATTGCCTGCTGTGCGGCAGACGCGGCGGCGAGCTCCTGCCCGGAGCCGGAAGACGCAGTCAGCGCGGCATAGACCTCCTGTGCGACTGCGAGTCGGACGTAGAAGTGCGCGGCGCACTCGTCCGGCTGCGTCCCTGACGTGTTGAGGTACGCGGAGGAGACCGAGGCGCTAGGTCCCTCGTAGCCCGCCATCATCCCGAAGGTCGCCTTTGCGACGTCCGTTTCCGCCATGAAGGCGCCGTAGGATACGTCTACGTTCGCGTATTCGGGATAGGCGTCGTCGTAGTAGATCTGACGAAATCCCGTCATCCACCTGCCCTCTGCGGTCGACACGAACCAGTCGAGCTGGGTGTCCACGTCCGTCCAGTCCCTGCCCGCAGCTGAGGCGTAGGCCATGTAGTCGGTGGCTTCCCGGCTGGTTAGGCTGGAGGATGACGCTCCGCAATCGGTGAACTGGAAGAGGCCGATGGCACGTTCGTAGGCATAGTTGTATAGGCCGCTCATGTTTTCGTCGGATGTCGGGTTACAGCCGGACTCTGCCTGTGCGTTCGCGATGATCGCGGCCGTCTGAGCCTTGTTGTAGCCCTTGTCAAGGAGGTACCTTGCCATCTCGGCCTGCACTCCAGTGAGCGATCCGACGTCCTGGGTGTCGTCGACCGTGACGGCCGAGAGGATGAGGAGCATGGCCAAGAAGAGGCCGAGGAGGGTGGCGAGGGGCAGTGCGACGGGGATGCCGGCGGCCAGTCCGCCGCCGGCAGACGCCGGTGCAGCGGGCATTGGTGCGGCGGCGAGGCCCGCCACCGACGGGGTCTCCGCCATGACTGCGCTGGAGAACACGGCGCGACTGTAGTCGAGGTTGAGCCGCTCTTGGTACCTGCGGAGGGGGCTCTTCCTCTCTCCACCGTCTGGAAAGACCGAAGGGGCGCTGGTGCGAGAGCTGCCGGGCGGCGTCGTTGAGGGTCGTGCGGCTCCGTCCGCTTCCGGTGCGGGAGTGCCGCGGCGAGCCCTGATGGCGCTGTGCAGGGATCGGATGGAGCGACCCGCGCTATAGGTCTGCGCCTCGCCCTCGAGCTCGTCGCTCTGTCTTGCAAGGGCGGTAACGCCGACGGCGAGGGACCTGCCGCCGAGGGCGATGCGACGTCCTGAGACCACGGGAGCGGCTTTCCCTCGCGACAGAAGAGACTCGCTGAGAGTGTGACGCTCGGTGCGGCCGTCAACGAGCCGCCGACCCGCCTCTTCTCGAGCCGACCCCGACTCGGCGATGTCGGATGGATGGGCCCCACCATTGGTGACATGGATGTCGTTGTCGCGTGTCACCGCGACTCCTCCATGAAGGAGAGCTTCTTGGCATACTCCTCGGGGCTGGTGTTGAACATGTCGTAGAGATCGTTGCCCTTGGGGAAGTCATCGGTGATGGGGACGCGCGCGCTGTCCGCGATGAGCAGGCCCTGCCCGGGCCTTGCGGTGTCGTCGATGCAACCCTCCTCGCTGAGAGAGAGGTTGCGGTTGGCGACCCAGTAGCGCCTGTCCTCGTCGGCCTGGCGGAACAGGAGCAAGAAGCCCGACTGGCCCATGATTGCGCTCGACTCCTCATGGGCTGCCATGGCGGCGGAGGACTGCGCCATGCCCGTCATCACGCAGCCGAACTTTCTCGACTCGCGCCACAGCCGGCCAAGGTAGGTGATGATGGCAGGGTGTCCGAAGAGGCTTTGTACCTCGTCGATATAGATGTAGGTCGTGATGCCGTGGGCGTGGTTGCGGAACATGCGGCTCCGCTGGCTCTCAAGGTTCGCGAGCATCGTGAAGACGCGCATGTCCGTCGGGACCTCCTTCGTGTTGAAGGAGGTGATCCTCTTGGCGTCGTAGTCGATGTTTGACTGGTGGTTAAGGAAGCTCATGGGACCGGACGTGAAGCGGTCGAAGATGACGCGGAGCTCGAGGGCGTCGGCGCGCCCCATGTCCTCCGGGGTCTGCGAGAGGGTCCGACAGAAGTCGGAGAGGGTTGGGGAGGCACCGGCGCCGCGTTCGGCTATGGCTTCATGGTATGCCCTCTCGACGGCTGAGTTGATGACGGACCGTCTTGTCTGGGGCAGGGCCTCGCCACCCTCCGCCATGAGGGCGGAGGTCATCGCGAGAATGGCGTCCTGCTTTCCGGCCAGAGCGGCGTTCCAGCTCATGTCTGCGGCGGTGACGTCCCCCATGTCGAACGGGTTGCACCAGACGTTGGCGTCGGGACCGAGCTTGAGCTGGTTTCCTCCATTCTTGAGGACGAGGTACTCGTATTCTCCTGTGACGTCGTTGATGTATACCTCCGCCTTGGGCTCCGAGAGGATGGTGTTCTCGATCTCGCGCTTGACGGCGAAGCTCTTGCCGCTTCCGGACATGCCGCAGATGAAGCCGTGCGGGCTCACCAGCTTCTTTCGGTCGCAGATGATGAGGTTGTTGGAGAGGCGGTTCTGACCGTAGTAGCCGCCGCCCTCCATGTCCATCTCGAGCGTGGTGAACGGGACGAGGATGGCCGCCTCAGAGGTATAGAAGTCGCGCGAGACGCCGACGTGGTTGTGCCCGAGCGGAAGCACGGAGTTTAGGCCCTGCTTCTGCTGGAGGTCGAGCGTGGCAAGCTCGATGCCGCCGCCGTGGGCGCAGCGCACGATCTCCTGCGACTGCTCTCTCAGTTTCGCAAGGGTGGGGGCGTAGGTGAGGACGAGGCCCGTGAAGTAGAAGAGACGCTGGTTCTTGTGAAGGATGTAGTCGAGCGCCTTCTCGTTCTCAGACTTCGTCTCGGAGAGTTCCGGCGGGAGGATGCTGTAGTCGTAGCCTTGCCGCAGGGCAGTCCTCTGATTGTCGATAATCTCCTTCTGAATCCAGGCGGCCTGCCTCTTCACGAGCGCGATGGCCTGGGCCCTGTCGATTGGACGAAGGTGCCAGGATATGGCCATGGGGATGGCGAGGTCGAGGAGGTTCGATATGGAGCGGTCGTCGAGCTCGCTGCCGAAGTTCTCGCGCATGACGAGGACCTGGCACCACATGTCTTCGCTGCGGAAGTAGGCGGCCGCCTTTCCGTCAGGACGGAAGTCGAGCGAGGTCGGGCAGACGAAGTCCTTGGTCGTGAGCGGCGACTTGAGCGAGAGGTCCTTTTCGAAGTCGAAGACGAATGGCTGGCCGGGACGAAGGAGGCTATGGATGAGCTCGAGCCTTGCGGTTCCGTCGAGGACCTCCGTCCCGCTCCTCACGGAGGAGAAGAACTGCCTGATGCTGCCCCTCATGCGGGCGAGGGTGGTTGCTGCCCGCTCCGGGTCGGGTGCCGGCACGGAATATGTGAGATAGCGCTCGCGCTTGATGTTCGAGCAGCCCTCGCGCATCTTGTCGTTCAGGACCTTGTTGTACTGTTCGGCGAACCCCTTGAGCTCCGTGGGCTCGGACTCCACGTCGAAGAAAGTGCGGTTTCCGATTTTCTCTTCGAGGACAGGCCTGTTGACGAGTGTGTACTCGATTGTCGTGTCGGCGCCGAAATAGTTCAGGAGGTTGCCTAGGATGTCGAACGTTGATCGCTGCGCGTCCTCGCGCGCCGATTGGTAGGAGACGTCGGAGAAGGCGAGGGTTTCGGAATACAGTCCCCCCTCGACCTCGCAGATGCCGTTACGGAATATCCGCTCGAATCCGATGGCATCGTACACGTCCGTCGCGGCCGCTCGGCGTCGGCGCTGCTTTTGCGATGCGCCGGAGAGCTCCCTGTCCCTCTCCTTGATTTGCTTCGAGATGGTTTTGTTTCGGGCGGAGGTGGCGCGCTCCTGCTGTCTTAGCTCGGCGCTGGCATCGTCCTCCGCCTTCTGTGCGAGGTCGAGGTCACGCTTGAAGGCCTTGCGTGCCTTCCGGCGCTCCTTTCTCGTGGTGGGCATGCGTGCGCCTGCCCTCGTCTGGGGGAGGGATGACATGAGCGTCGCGAACTGGTCGCTCGCGACATCATTCGTTCCCCGGTTCCCACCATTCGAGTGCGTGCTGGCGCCTGGCGTACTTTTCATACGACGTGGAAACATGGCGATCCTCCTTGCCGCTCGGCACGAGCCCGGCGGCAGCGTATCTGCTGCGGTTTTCATAGACGAGATGTGTGGTCCCGAAGTTGTGACGGATCCAGAGAGGCAGCCACTCCTCGACCTTCATGTGGTCGGGCGTCCAGAAGGCCATTGCCCACAGGGGTAGCCCGACGGCGTAGGCAGCCCAGCTGATCGAGTCGAAGGGGATGCCAAGGACAAACCAGGCGTAGGCGCCAACGAAGACGCTCGTGCCGATCGCCGCAACGATGCACGTGAGAGTGCGCATGGTGAGACCGAAGACGATTTTTGCCTGGTACTTGGTCAGGTCCTTGTGAATTGGGACGCTGAGCATGGTTAGGACGCCCAGCTCGTATCGAGGCTGCCAAAATATGCGGCCGCGGCGATGATGACGCCGCCGCCTACGAGCATGGCTATGGCGCCGGCGAGCTGTCCGCCTCCGCCCTGAGCCCCGTCCTTGAGGCTCATTCCGAGGTTTACGAGCCCCATGACGACGAGGGCGCCGCCGAGAAAGGCTATGCCGCCGGAGAGCTTAGACATTACTTCTGCGAGCATGGTGTGTTCCCTTCAAATGGTTTGTCGGTCCGGTTCGGACACCGTTGTTGTGCTATCTTTCGAGGTGAGGAGAGAGAGGTTCCTTCTCTGGAGGCCTTCTTTCCTTTCCGTGCGGGTCGTCCGGCAGTGCTGGCGGGAGCTTGGGTGGAGCCAGGCTTCCTAGTGGCCATTTGGCCTCGTCGGCAAGGCCCGGGCGGCCCGGTCTTTTTCGGCATTCCCTCAGTCCTGTCCATGTGCTGGCCCTCCTCTCGACCATGTCCGCGCGGCGTCTCCGAGGGGTCGCCCACACGCTCGCCACTCTGCGTAGTCGAACTCTTCTCCCATGCCGCCGTTGGACGGGTCGGCGCACGCCTTGTAGATGGGCAGCTGACGGCCCGTGTCGAATGTGAGGTCCTTGTAGGGTCTGGCGTTTCCGACGAGGCAGATAGCGGTGTGCTCGGGAAGGATGGCGAGCTCGGCCGCCATACTCAGATCTCTGCCCTGTGCCTGCCTCGAGCGCGTCTGCTCTCCTAAGAGCCCTCCGCGTCGCGACCAGCTGGTGGCCGTGATGGTCTGCTTGCCCATCCACCTCGAGATTGTCTCTGGCGTGTCGCCATGCTGTCCCCCGGTGATGTAGAGGGTCGTCGCGCAGCCGTCCTGGATTGACTTTGCAGCGAACTCGCCATACTTTTCGGGCAGCTCGGAGACCGTCTGGGCAATGATGGTCATGTCGATGTTCCGCGAGCGGATGTTGTTGATGGCGGAGTCGATGTCTGGGAGGCGGCCAATGGTGCCGAACTCGTCAAAGATGCAGGATAGGGCATGGGGCAGCCTTCCTCCCTCGTTGAGCCGCTTGTTGCCGGCGGTGTGCATCGAGACATAGATGGTCTGCCACATGAGAATGGCGAAGAGGGAGTCGAGCGACCTGTCGACGTTGTCGCAGATCGCGAAGATGATTTTCCTTCGGCTTCCCATGCCAAGCTGCTCGAGGTGGAGGTCGTCGCGGCCGTCGTCGCCGCCGAGGACACGAAGGACCTCGGGTTGGTTAATGTAGGCGAATCGCGAGTTGGAGCTGATGAAGAACGACTTGAGGGTCTTGCCCGCGCCGCTCCGGAACCTTTTATAGAGCTCGAGGCTGCGGTCTTCTGTGGTCCTGAGGCCTTTGTGGCGGAGACGTCCTTCGCCCCTCCATTCGCCGGCGCAGACACCATCTCTCCGAGTCCAGGTCGAATCCTTCATGACAAGGGTCGATACGCGGGCGCGGACGCCGCGGGCGGGCGTCTTCTCGAGCCCGTCGTATGCATCTGGGTCGTGCTCTACATAGACGCCGGTCTCAATTTCCTTGAAGAGGAGGTCGAGAGGCGACTCGTAGTCGTCCCTGTCCTCAGCGGCGCCTGCGAGGCCGGTGAGGGCTATCAGATTTGCGAGCGTATATTGGTCGGGCGGGTACCAGTCTCTGAGGAAAGTGATGAGTGACGTGTACCAGAGCGCTTCCCCGTCGTCCCAGAACTTCTTGTCGCCGGTGGCGGGCTGCTTGCCATTGGTGTTTGCGATAAGACAGGCGACGAACACGGAGATGTCGTGGTCGCTTTTCACGTAGGCGAGAGGGTTCCAGCAGTCGGATGAGTCGGGGTCGATGAGGTCGAAGGTCCTCAGGTCGACGCCGTGAGAGACGATGGCGGTGCCGAGCTGCCGGACGAGGGTTCCCTTGGGGTCGGTGACGAAGAGGTCTCGGTCGGCGAACTGGAGGATGTTGGCTGCGACGAAGCTGTACGTCTTTCCGCAGCCGGATCCCCCGAGAAGGTAGATGTTCCTGTTGGGGAGTCCCTTCGTGCCGCGCTTGAGGGCAAGCTCCACCGTACTCGTGAGGATGATGTTCTCGGAGGGATGGTCCGAGTCGCGGAATTGCGCCATGCGTGATGGCTTCTCCCATGAGGCGGATCCCTGCTCTTGCCCCTCGCGCTGCGCCCTCCTGACGGAGAAGGCATAGGCGTAGATGCCCCAGGTGCAGCAGAAGAGGCCGAGCCCGACGATGGTCGCCATGGGAGCCGTCGAGAAGCCGATGGGATTGATGAGCAGATCAAGAGGGAGCCTCTGGAGGGCGGATCCGGAGAGGGCCTCTAAGGGGTCCGCCGCGCCAGCGGCTAACGCGCCCCACCTGTTGCCGACGTAGAGGGCAGCTGCGGATGCGACTGCGGTGATGGCCGCGATCTTCCCGGCATCCATGGTCTAGATCCTTTCCTCTATGGTGAGGTTTTTCATGTCGTGCGCGAGCTCTTGGGCGCTTCGGCCCTCTTGGGCGAGGGAGACCTCGGTGACGCGGTCGCAGTCCTCGCGGACGCTCTCGTGGCCCATGGGGCCTCTTTTGCGGGTTGGTGGCGTACGAAGGTCACGTCCAGAGAGCCTGTCGGCGTCCATGGCGACCTCTGCGGCATGGCCGTCATCCCGCGTGATGTCCTCTTCGGTTCTGTTTGAGAGGTCTGCGGCGCCCTGGTCCTCGATGGCTATTTGGTCGGCCCTGTTCATCGATGTCTCGCTCGCCCTTCCCTCCCGTTCGGTGATGTGGCCGGCGACCTCCTGGTCTTCCTTCGTGGCGGCGTCAATCGCCCTTGAGGCCGCGTCGATGGCCTTCCCGAAGTCATGGTCCATGACGGCGATGGCGTAGCTGTCAGGATCCGTGACGGGACTGACGTCGAAGCCCTGCTCTCTCACGGCGGCAACGATCTGGTCGCGGGCAGCGCGGGCACTTTCGTCGTGGCCGAAGTCGAAACGGACGGCGGTGCCGCCGGATACCAGCCTACCGGCGGGAAGGCGGCGCGCGCTAGAAGCGGAGGACGAGGCTTCTCTCCCCGCTGGGGAACTAGACGTCGACGTGGGTGCCTGGTCTCGAGCGTCGGACTCCGCGGCCCTTGCGGTCGGTCCCATCACTTTGGCCCTGATTAGGTCGCGGGCAACGTATGTTAGGTTGTTGACGAGGAACTGGGCGAGATCCTCGCCGGCGTCCGGTGAAGCCATTAGTTAGTCCCTTCTCTCGGGCAGGTCGGGGTGGAGCCCGACCTGCCGTCTTCCTTTCCGTGCGAGCCCCTACTGAGAGGGCTCCCTCGCCAGCTCTTCAAGGCGCGATAGACACTCCTGTGCCTCCTCTTCCGAGGACGCGCCCGGGAGTGCGGTGAGGCTTACAAGCGGGCTCGAGCCGATCCAGAAGCCCTCGGTGGTCTTCATGACAGATCTCTTCTCCGGTTTCCTTTGTGCGCTCTGAGGTGCGTGGAGGGGGGAGTGGGAGGAGAGGAAGGAGTTGTAGCGGCCATCGTCGCGCGGCATGAGCCAGTGAGATAGGGACGATGCAAAGGAGCGGTCGCCAGGATGTGCCTTGCAGTACCAGTCGGCGTAGGCGCGATAGGCGCGGACGATTTCGTTCGAATCCCATCCGTCCATGAGAAGAGCCGCAAGCGCAGCCTCTGCCTCTGGGACGAACTTCTTCGCCACTGGTTTGATGGATAGCCCGAGGAGCGTCGAGAGACATTCGCTCATGGGCATGAGCACGCTCGCGGCGGTCTGGTCCTCGTTCTTGTTCTTGTTTATGAAGTCAGAACTAGAACTAGTACTAGTAGAGGCGCCGCCATCTTGCGTCAATGAGGCATTTTTGCTGCTCAGGGACTTGTCTTCTTCTGTAAATGTGACGGGTAAATGTGACGCTCCGTCACATTTAGGAGACATATAAACCCCGTTAATGTGACGCTCCGTCACATTTAGATTGGGCAAATGTGACGCTCCGTCACATTTAGGCGCACATATCTCAGCTGTGGAAAAGGACCGCGCCGTAGCCTGGTCGATGGGGTCCTGGCAGACCGCATAGACGTTGATTGGCTTGCCGGGGCATCCCTTTGTCCTGATTGCGCCGCAGACGGCCACGAGCCCGGCCTTTTGAAGTCGAGCGAGGGACTTGTTGACCGTCTCGCGAGATAGGTCGAAGAGCATCGCAAGATGCCTTTGCGAGGCCATCATTGCTCCGGACGCATGGTTTGAAATCTGGTAGATTTTCGCATAGATGAGCAGGTCGGGTGATGTGAGTCTCAACCCGAGGCCGTCGGGAGACCACATCCACTCGTGCAGGGTGACGGCATCGCTATCACCGGTCTGAACGATGTCGGCGCTGTCAGTCGTCGACAGGCTCATCATGGTCCTCCTGTGGCTCCTGACAGGTGTCGAACGAGGGTGTCGGGGTGTCCTCGTTCGACACCTCGTGCTCCCGAATGAACCTCACGAGGCCGGCGCACATGTTCAGCTGGGCGGACGTCATTCCCACTCCTTCCGCCGGTTGCGGCAGACCAGGAAATCAAGCGTGCACTCGAAGGCGTCGGCCAGGGCATACGCGCGGGCGAGGGTCATTCCGCACCTTCCCTGCTCGTAGGAGGCTATCGTGGTCACCGAGATTCCCGTGGCCCTTGCAAGGTCCTCCTGGGACATCCCCAAGTCGACCCGAAGGCTGCGCACCCTTCGACCAACCTGCCGCTTGTCGTACGTCATAGGTCCCCCTTGCAACATACGAAATTCGTATCTAATCCGAGATTACATACGAATTAAGGATATGTCAACGACAAAAGTACCGATTTCGATGGTTGACCTTGTTGCGGGCGGTAGTATTCACTTGGGGAGGTCGTCGATGAACCTACAGTTGAGGGAACTTCGCCGCGCGAGAGGCTTGAAGCAGTCGGAACTTGCGAGAATGCTCCACACCACCGAGAGAGTGGTGGGGAGCTGGGAGAGGGGCGAGTCGGCCCTGCCCCTTGACGACGCCTGCGCCCTGGCGGACATACTCAACTGCACGCTCGACCGGCTTGCGGGGCGGCAGGTGGTCGCGGGAGGGCTACTGCTCGAGAGGAACGAGAAGGAACTCCTCGAACGATACGAGAACATGAACGAACGCGGTCAGCAGGTCGTCCTGGAGGTCGTGCGAAGCTTTGAGGGTGGAGCGCGCAACCGTCTCAGAAAAAGTGGAGGAGGGCCTCTGGCTCCTTCCAGCGCCGTGGGAGAGTGAAAACCCCACGTGAGAGGACGTGCAGCCATCTATGCCCGCTACTCCTCGCATAACCAGCGCGAGGAGAGCATCGAGATTCAGCTCGAGAACGACCGCGCGTATGCGGCTGACAACGACCTCGAGGTCGTTGCGGAGTATTGCGACTACGCGCAAACGGGCAGAGACACAAACCGAGCGCAGTTCCAGAGAATGATGCTCGATGCAAGGAGTGGTCTTTTTGACTACGTAGTGATCTACAAGGTCACTCGAATCATGAGAAACAGGGACGAGATGGCTCTCACGAGGGTCATGCTCCGTCGGTCGGGAGTGGAGATTCTCTATGCGGGAGAGTCTCTTCCCGAGGGGTCAAGCGGCACCTTAATGCTCGGGTTCCTTGAGGTCCTGGCGGAGTGGGAGAGTGACCTTGACTCCGAACGAATCCGCGATGGGGTACATAAAAACGCGCACGACTGCAAGACGAACGGATGCACCATCTTCGGGTACAAGACAGGGCCTGACGGGAAATATGAGGTTGACCCTCTCGAGGCAGAAGGCGTGAGGATGGCCTTCGGGATGGTTTGCCGCGGGGAGACGGTCGCGGCAGTCGTAAGGGCGCTGGAGAAGTATCCGACCAAGCGCGGTGGGAAGTGGCGCCAGCAGACGGTGACTCGGCTGCTTCGACGGCCACAGTACTACGGACTCTACTCGTATGCAGGATTTAAGTTCGAGGGCGGCATGCCGGCCATCGTCTCACGCGAGACGTGGGATGAGGCCCAGGCGAAGTTGGGGCACGGTCGACCACGACCTAGGGAGACCCAGATGAGGTACGTTCTGACAGGAAAGCTCTTTCACTCCTGCGGAACTGATGACGCGGCGATGGTGGGGACGTGCGGTACGTCATCGGGCAACCAAGGGAAGTACTACTACTATCGGTGCCTGACATGCAGGATGACCGTAAGGAAGACCACCATCGAGGCGCTCGTCGCCCAGGCGGCGAGGGATGCTCTGGATAATGTAGAGACAAAGGGCGTTGTTGCGGACCTTGTGATTTCATATGAGGCATCGGTCGATGGCGAGCCGTGTCAGTCCGAGGTCATCCAAAAAGAACTCGACCATATTCGGCTTGCATACAACCGAGTCTGGAAGGCAATCGAGGAGGGAACCGTCCCACCTGGCGGAAAGGAGCGCATTGACTCTCTTAAGGCACGGGAGGAGCTTCTTCTACAGGAGCTCCGAACGACACGTGCCATAGAGGGTCGTCGGCTGACGCGCGATGTGATCATTGGGTGGCTTGGTCGCCTCGACGAGATGGATCCTGAGGAGATCATTGCTAGTTTCGTCGAGCGTGTTTGGATTGATGGTGACGATGTGACCATACGCTTTGCATTTGACAAGACAGTAACAGTGAGTTCGTCTGGATTCTCCACGGCTCCACCAAAAACTAGACGGGCGAGCACACCCTGCGTATCGCGTTGCTGCGGTACGCGGGGGATTCGTCCTTGCGGTGGGGCTGCCTCAACGGTAGTCCCACCGATATGCGAGTTGTTAAGTACAACCAAACAAATTGTGCTAATCAAATTTGGTGCATGCAATAAGGCCACCCCGCATCGTCGGGAGCTAGCCCCATTACATCTCGCCACGGTTGGAGACATACAATACAGTACATCAGGCCTGTCCGAATCGTTCTGCAACGGAGTGGATGCTATGGAGGTCAAGGAGAAGCACGTCGAGCTCGTGGAACTTTTCAGTGACCTCATCTACGTCTATGCGATATCGAGGATGACGATGTTGATTGAGGAGCCTGCGGCTGGCATCATACAACCTCGTGATTTTGGACGCTATCTCGTGCTCTCCCTGGTTGTCCTGCAGGGTTGGCTCTACATGACCAATTATATAAATCGCTATGGTTCCTGGCGTTGGTGGGAGTACGTCATTTCTGGCGTGAATATGGTTGCGGCCGTTTACGTTTCAAACACTATCTCATCTAGCTGGGAGCAAATGTACGTTCCCTTCAACGCGAGCATGCTGGTGATGCTGCTCACCGTGGCGGGACTTTACTTTATTCAGATGCGCCTCGGGGAGCAGGACCTGGCGGCAGCCAAGAATTCCCTCTCGATTCTAGGAGTGGTGTGCCTGACGTACCTTCTCGCAGGCATCGCCATCGGAGTCGGGGCGCCGGCGGGAACCATAATATGGATTGATGTGATCGCCGTACTCATAGGGGCGTTCTTGCCCTTCTTCATGCGTGGCGATTTCGACATCTCCATCATCAACTGGCCTCACCTCACCGAGCGTTTCGAACTGCTGGTCATCGTCACCTTTGGCGAGGGCGTCGTGGGCATGGCGGGTTTCTTTGACGTCTCGTCTCTCTCGCTCGAGCCCATTCTCATGTTCATTGTACTTCTCTTGCTCTTTGGCTGCTATGCCGTCCAGATGCACAACCTAGTCGATCGGCAGGCGCAACGGCGTGGTCTGCGTCTTATGTTCTCTCACTATCTCATCGTAATCGCCGTTAATCTCGTTACGGTCGCGTGCAAGCTCTGCGGAGAGGGGGCGGCTGTCGGATGGATGCTGGATGCAACGATGGTGCTCTCCCTGGTGCTCTTTTTCGTTTCGCTCGTTACAAATAGCGCCTATTACAAGGATGGCATCGTGCTGGAGCGAGCAGACGTCGTCAAGATGGCCCTCGCCACAACGATGGGGTGCGCGGTGGTCATGGCGTCGGACGGCCGGGTGTACGCATTTCTTACAGGAGCCACCCTTGTGGCGGGGCTGAACCTCGCCGTTCTCTATTCGAAGCAGGTAAGGTTAGTGGCCCCATGAGGAAAGACGGCAGCGCATGAACCGCTCGCCACTCTAGCGTGCATGGTGCGAGGTCGTGCTCAAGAGGCCCGACAAGGATGTCAATCGCGCAAGCAACAAAGCCGCCAAGCTTCGCGTTTTATGGCGTGGCGACTAGTGCCGTCGGCAGCGTTTTGCCGTCCAGAGGCAGGCGCCGGCTACACAGACTGCGAGGGCCGCTCCCATCAGGAGAGGGGCGGCGTCATCACGTGTCGATGGAGTCGCGGTAACAGAAGTTTTGACGCCTGCGCCCGTATTGCTACCCGTGTTCGTGTTACCGCCTGTGCCCGTATTCCCACCTGTACCTGGTGATACGTATGTGTTTACAAGATCGTAGTTTATTGTGGAATACGTCGTGACGTAGTCCTTAATCTGATCTTCTAAGACTGAGTAGGCTATCGTGACCCCGTCCTTCTCGCTTGGAAGACTCGTGAACGAGTACGTCCAGTCCGTCGAAGGCCCCACGTCGATAGACTGGCCGGTATCAACTCCATTGGCGTACAGATGAATCGTGGCCTTATCAGGGCGCTCGCCATGGCTATTGTCGGAGTCGTCCCATCGTGTGGTCCCAACGACATCCACTGTCTGCTCCGCATTCCATGAGGCTACGAGCTCTGCGGAGACGGTGGCTTCCTTTCCCTTGTATACAAGAGCCCTTTCCTGAGCCTGGGAATTGGCATCGACGATGTGTCCAAACCAGGTATCTATCTTGAATCCTCCAAGAGAGATCGTGTACGACCCCGAAGTGTCTCTATGTGCAAGAACAGTGAACTCGGCGTAGCCATCAGTGCCTGGAGAGACGCAGAGTTCGGTACCTCCCCCGACAAAGCTTGCATCTCCCGAGAGATTCACCGTCATATCACTCCAGTTATGCAGTCCGTCGGTGTCATAGACTCGATAGACGTCACCCTCAGACGTTGAGGACACCCTCTCGAGGGAAATGGTGGGCGTGACGCTAAAGTTCTCGTGCCCCGCCGCTTGGGCGAGCAGCTTGTTGTAAAGCTGAACATACCTGCTGTCCGTCCCTAGGGGGACGTTCACCGTGGTCTTTGAGTCTATCTGTATGGCAATAGAGGGAGAGCTCGCCAGTGTGACCCCATCGGTAATATTCCAGGTTGCCTGCTGTAAGACGATGCGTACGACCCACAGGTCAAAGAAGTCGTCAAAGTTCTCTATGCCATAGCTGGCCAAGGTGCTTTGCCAGGCTGCGGGATTGTTCTCGAGCGACGATCCCTTGAAGAACGTGCTGTACCAGTAGTTTCCCTGGCCGTAAGTTGCCGAATCCGTATTTTTGAAAAAATTGTACGATGCTTCAAGAGCGGTTCTCATCGAATAGCCCGTGCTGGAGTCGATGACGTCGTCTATGAAATGTTCATCTGGACCCAAGCCAATAAGTGCTTTTGCCTTAGCAAGCACGTTGCTGATCTTTGATGTGTCACCGCTCCAGCCCGTGAAATAGTAAAGATATTGGATTCTTCCATCTAGGTCATCCAAGGACTCCTCGGTGGCATGCCCATTGACATACGCCTCAACACAGGGGTTTTCGATGAAATCCCCTGATGGAGTTCTGACTAGAGGGGAAACGTATATGCCATTCGCCAGCGTAGATGTCTTGAATGTAATTTTATATTTTATTTGAGGAAGACCAAACCTGAATGTCTCGAATCCTTGAGCCAGATTGCTCTCGTCTGTGACGGAAGCCCGTGCCGTGACCATTGTTTCGCCATTCACGGGACTTGCGCTCGCCTGCTCGACCAGAACCAACGCAAACAGCAATGCCAAGCAAGAAACGACCAGTCCGTATCTGCCTGCCCTTTTCACGTCTCCTCCTCGCCGACTCGGCTATGCAACGGCATGGCCGCACAGAGAACGTAAAACCAAAGCAATGATACGTCTACGCTGCGTGTGCAAGCTTGGAAAATATATCCCTCTCGTCTGTTCTAGTTGCGTTTCTCGCCTATGGACATGCCCCACGATTCGTCGGGCAAAGGGTGTTCTGGCATGGACAACGGGACGGGGCGCATCTCCTGATGGCGTCTGAACGCAACGAGTTTGTTTCGGTCAGACATCCGTGCGTTAGCTCATTACCCATCCGGCTCTAAATCGAAGAACTCAGATGCGAGAGGCGTCTGGTGATGCGATGGGATGTCATCGAAAAGAGAAGGTACCGCCGGAGTCCATTTTTGATTAGTTGGCGCATCGGGGCTATTCGTTCGGGCATCGAGCAATTTGTGTCTTGAAGGGTAGGTATACTCACTATCAGCTTTCCTACAGGGCGGAGTGATCGCGTGACGCATAGACTTAGAAGACTTCTCGCTACCGTTGCTCTCGCGCTCGCACTTGCGGGTGCCTTTTTAGGGCTTGATGCACGTCCCGCCCGCGCTGACGCGCTTGTGACGGGCGCTGCTATCGCCGAGTCGTCGCCTGAAAATGCGACTTCAGAGAACGAACAGGCTGTTGCGGCAACTGGCCAGACAGACGAGTCCCACGCCGTCTCGGAAGGTGATTCCGCTGATGGCGACAGGGCAGCCGAGACTGTCAAAGATACGACCGGCGGGGGAGACGGGCATGACGCTGTTGTTGCGGACGGCCCTCAGGACAAAGCCTCGGAGACGACCGACGGCACGGAGACGACCGACGGCACGGAGATAGCCGACGACGCAGAGACGACCGACGGCACGAAGACCGAGACATCCGACACGCCGCTGACGTCCACCCCTTCGACTGAAGATGCTGTCACAGAGTCTGCCAACGTTGCAAACGCGTCCACCATACCTGTCGCACCCAGCACGGTCGGGTGGGTTCAGGACGGGACGACGTGGCGCTACTCGGACGGAGGCTCGTGGCGTCAGGGCTGGCTGGTCAATGCGACGTTCCAAGACTATGGCCAGCAGCGCTACTGGTTTGACTCGGACGGCATCCTCAGGATGAATGCCCTTGTAGACCCCAACGTCGACGGCTCCGAGAGCTACTGGGCGTTCGCGCGTGTCGAGGGCTATGTCGTGCGTGGGAAATACGTCTCGTCGGACGGCTCCGTCTACCTCGCGAACAACGACGGCAGGCTCGAGGGCCCCGGTTGGGTCGTGACCTCGGCCTACGACGATGGGCTTCAGCGCTATTACGTCGATGAAACCAAGCACGCCGCAGTGGTGGGCTACTCGTCGGACGGCTGGGACCACTACACGCTTCCGACTGGCTATGTGCTTCGCGGTGCGGATACCACGAGCGGCGTCATGCGCTCCGCGGATAACGATGGCAGGCTGGTGGGGAGCGGCTGGCTCGTTACCAGCGCCTTCGGCCAGGGCCTCCAGCGCTACTGGGTCGGAGACGAGGGCGCCGTGGCAACGTCACGCCTCATCGACCCTGGCGTCGATGGCTCCGACTGGTGGGCGTACGCGACGCCCGCCGGCTACGTCGTGCGCGGGAAATACGTCTCGTCTGACGGCTCCGTCTACCTCGCGAACAACGACGGCAGGCTCGAGGACCCGGGCTGGGTCGTGACCTCGGCCTATGACGGCGGGCTCCAGCGCTACTGGGTCGACGCGACGACGCATGGCTGCGTCCCAGGCTTCTTCTCGGTCGGTGATGATGAGTACTACGCGCTTCCGTCGAGGGGATACGTTCTGCGCGGAACGCTCGACATCGGGGCGATGACATACTATGCAGACAACGACGGCGTACTCCTGACCCCCATGCAGGGTACCGTCCCAACCGCAAAGAAGGGCGTTTCCACCACGACGGTCTCCACTCCCGTCAACGCAATCTCCTACCTGTTCCTCCCCTCATATGCAAGTCTGAGCTCGGTTTCCCTTGCCACGCTTAGCCTAGGAGGTACCCCGACGGGCTTTCTCTTCTCCGCCTATGAAGGTGGCACGTTCTTGGCTATCTCGGCGGGAAGCTCCGTTGATCTAACCGCGTATTCGACGATTTCAGATGCGAACGGAGCCCTTCTCTTTTTGTATAAGCTGGGGAACAACTCCGTCGTACATACGCTTGCGGTCATGCTGTCCGGAGAGATTCGCACGGTCTTTGTTATCAGTGTTGACCCCGATAATGCTGGTCGTGCATATGTCGAGGCCAGCGCCGACCACACGGCAAAGGCGAACGTGGCCGTGGTCGTTGTCGATCCTGACGGAACCGTCGTCTACAACAAGGATAACGTCTCCTCTGGCAAGACCTCTACGATCAAGGGACGTGGAAACTCTACGTGGGGCATCGGCGACAAGAAGCCCTACCAGATCTCACTCAGCAAGAAGGCAGACCTCCTCGAGACGGGGGACTCCGACAACGAGTCCAAGAAGTGGCTGCTTCTCGCCAACGCGAACGATGCCACCCTGCTGCATAACACCATCGCCTATAACCTTGCCCTCGAGCTTGGCATGGATGGCACCGAGTGCGCACCGGTCGACCTCTATTATGACGGGGCATACCGCGGCAACTACCTCCTGTGCGAGAAGATCGAGATAGGTGATGGGCGCGTTGGGATATATGACCTTGAGGGTGATATCGAGGATATAAACACCGGCTCTGACATTGCATCCCATCCGACCAGCCAGACGACCAACAAGTATGGCTATACGTTCCAATATGTTACGGGGGTTGCCGATCCCGCGGACATTACGGGAGGCTATCTTCTCGAGCTGGACTCTGCCTGGTACTCATCTGAGCTCTGCTGGTTCCAGACGAGCGTGGGCATCTTCGTGGTGAAGAGCCCCGAGGCCTGCTCTCGCTCGTGCGTGAGCTATATCAGCGAGGCCACGCAGGAGGCCATCAGCAACCTGCTCGCGGGTAATGCATCCTCTGGGTATCAGCTCGATCTTAGCTCGCTGAGCTGGACCTATCTCATCAGCGATTATCTCAAAAATGTCGATGCCTTCAATACGTCCACGTACTTCTACAAGGACAGAGGCTCGACGACGTTCTATGCCGAACCGGTCTGGGACTTCGACGGGGCGTGCGGCACCCGTACCGATTATCCTACGGCGATTCTCTATAGCTATGAGGGGCTTCTTTGCGATGTGACGGACGGATGGGTCATCAGGACTCCCGCCGTACGAGAAAAGGTCGTAGACCAGTATGGGAAATTCTCTGCTCTCGTCCACAGTGTACTTCTCGGAGACTCTTCCGCGGTTGGCGCCAATGGGTATCTGCACTCCCTGCAGTACTACTACGAGCAGGTCGGTGCGTCGCAGAAAATGAATCAGGTGCTGTTTGGGCTGACGGCGTTTGGCAACGTGTTCAAACCTTTCTCGACATATGCGGCAAACGTCGAGTATCTGGAGACGTGGCTCTCGAACCGTATTCTCTGGTGGGATGGCGAGGTATCGAGACTCGCGTCGGGAATCGTCGAGAATGCGCCGACCGTGTATGACGGCGTGGACTACTCGGAGGTTTACGACTACAGCTACTATCTTGCGATGAACCCTGACGTGGCGGCCGCATTTGGTGATGACTCTGCGGCGGTGCTCCAGCACTTCGTCACCTATGGCATGGCCGAGGGGCGCGTGGCAAGTCGGAACTTCTCCGCCAATACCTACAAGGGGAGATATGCGGACCTGAGAGCTGCGTTTGGGAGCGATCTGTCCGCCTACTATTTTCACTTCATCAAGTATGGTTTCTTTGAGGGACGGATTGCCGTGTAGCGGGCATGCCTGGGAAACGTATGTAACGGTTGCCGTTCCGTATCCTTCTCGTTTGCGTCGGGTGGGTATAACCCTTACGTTACTCATCCGAAGGGAGGTACGGACAGATGGAGAACGGCGTCGGTACTGCACTTGTCCTTGAGGGCGGCGGCTTTCGGGGCATGTTTACGTCAGGCGTCCTTGACGTGCTCATGGAGCATGGCGTCGATGACTTCTCAAGCATCTGGGGCGTCTCGGCAGGGGCCATCAACGCCGCGGGCTTTCGCAGCCATCAGATTGGCCGCACCATGCGCATAATGCTTGCCTTCCGCGATGACCGCAGATTCATGTCGCTCTGGTCATTTGCAAGGACGGGCGATCTCGCCGGCGGCGAGTTTCTCTATGAGGACATCCAGAACGGTCTCGATCCCTGCGATATCGAGACCTTCAACAAGAGCCGCGTTCCCTTCTTTGCCGTCGCGTCCGACATCGTCTTTGGTACCGCCGCCTATCTGCCCACGCGGTGCTTTCCAGATGATGTGGCAAACGTACGTGCATCCGCCTCGATGCCTGCCGTTTCGCGCATCGTCGAGATTGACGGGCATCGATATCTTGATGGTGGAACCACCGACTCCATCCCCTTTGGCGTGGCGCTCGGCCTCGAGGGAGAGCGCAGGGTGGAGGGTCACGTCCCCGCGGCGAGGGCGGTCGTCGTCCTCACCCAGGACCGCAGCTACGTCAAATCGGAAAACTCCGAGGCCATATCCCTGCGTTCGCATCGCTATGACGGTTACCCCTTCTATCTTACGGCCCTCGAGACGCGTGGCGCACGCTACAACGAGCAGCGGGAGAGGCTCTGGGAGCGTGAGGCCGTGGGGGACTGTCTGGTCATCGCTCCCGAGAAACCCGTGGAGGTCAAGGTAAACGAACATGACGGCGCGCCGCTGCTCGATCTCTACCTGCAGGGACGTCGTCAGGCGGAGGAACGCCTCGAGGAAATCCGGGCGTTTGTGGCGGGAGAATAGCGCAAAGCCAGGCGACGGCAAAGGCCCTGACGCCGTCCAAAGACGATGCTGCAACCAATGCGGTCCCGACCAGCGGGTACCTTAGTGGAACTATTCGTTGAACCTTGGCACAAGCGAAAAAGACGACTTTGGTACATGCCGAGAACTCGTCTACCAGCGGGTACCTTAGCGGAACTATTCGCTGAGCAAAGGTACGCCCAGTTGGAGCCGTACCAAAGTCCCTCCGTACCGAAAGTCAACGAATAGTTAGGCTTTGGTGCGTCTCGCGTAGCCGACCCTGGCCCTCATGCCATGTGTTTGCCGCAAGGGCACCTACAAAAGCTGCGTGAGCACAACCCTATCGATGAGCGAATCCACGACGGAGCGTTCGGCCGCCTGGGTGCCTGACTGCATGACGTTCGCGGCACCCGTTGCCATGGCGAGCCTCATGGTGTCTTCGAGCGGCATCCCCTTGTTGACGGCGTAGGCGATTGCGGCCACGACCGAGTCGCCGGCGCCCACCGTGGAGCCCACGTGCACTTTGACGGGGCCAGCGTACCAGGTCTCGTTCTCGGTGCAGAAGACGGCACCCTCGCCTCCCATGGAGACGACCACCATCGGGATGCCTCTGCCCACGAGCTCGCGTGCGGCCTCGGCGACTTCGGGCACGCTCTTGAGCTCGCGACCCACGAGGGCGGAGAGCTCGTGGTCGTTGGGCTTGATAAAGTATGGCCTGCCCTCGATGCCACGTGCGAGCGCCTCGCCATCGGCATCGAGAAAGACGCGTATCCCGCCCATGCGCAGAACGCGACACCAACGCTCGTAGGTGTCAGGGCGAACGCCCTTGGGCAGGCTACCCGACACCACGACAATGCCGTCGGCGGGCACGGCGTTGGCGAGTTCGATGAGCATGTCGTTGAGCATGCTGTCGGTGACCTCGGGGCCGGGTTCGTTGATGTCGGTGTGGGTGTCATTGACCGAGTCCACGACCTTGAGGTTGGTGCGCGTCTCGCCTTCGGCAGGGATGGCATTTACGCGAATCCCGTCAGCCTCGAGCGCGGACTGAATCCACTCGCCAGTGTTGCCGGCGAGGACGGCCCACGCCTCGGTGACCCCGCCGAGCTCCTTGATGACCTTCGAGACGTTGATGCCCTTGCCGCCCGCATCGCGACGAAGCTCGGTGATGCGGTTGACCTCGTCGACCTTGAGGTCGGGGACCTGCGCGGTCTTATCAAGTGCGGGATTGAGGGTAACGGTATAGATCATCTTTCCTCCCTAGGCAAAGAGCGACACGCTATCCTTCTATTCTAGCGGGAGAGACGAGATGAGTGTACCTGCACGGAATCCTGGAAAAGATACCTGTCACCTTTTCCAGGATTCCGTGCAGGCCTTGTGTGCGGATATTTATTGACACGCGATGGCTCGCTCGCGCTATAATTTGAAGGCTTTTCCATAGAGCCCCGTAATCTCTAACAAAAGCGCACGGCAGCTCGTCCAGGGGATGCCGTGGAAATCAGGTACGTAGGAGGAGTCAAGTGAAGAAGTCGACTCAGTACGCCAAGTCTGGCGAGGTCGAGCGCAAGTGGGTGCTCATCGATGCCGATGGCGCCACGCTCGGTCGTCTCGCCACCAAGGCGGCAATGATCCTTCGCGGCAAGGACAAGCCGCAGTTTACCCCCAACACCGACACCGGTGACTTCGTGATCATCATCAACGCCGACAAGGTCGTCCTCACGGGCGTCAAGGCAGATCACAAGGAGTACTGGCGTTACTCCGGATGGCTCGGAGGCCTGCACACCGAGTCGTTCAAGGAGGCTATGGCCAAGCACCCCGAGCGTGTCATCGAGCATGCCGTGAAGGGAATGCTTCCGAAGTCTACCCTCGGCCGCAAGCAGGGCACCAAGCTCAAGGTCTACGTTGGCCCCGAGCATCCGCATGCAGCTCAGAATCCCGTCAAGATCGATCTGGAGGCTTAACCGATGGCTGACAACACCGCTGTTTACACCGGCACCGGCCGTCGCAAGGAGGCAGTCGCTCGCGTCCGCCTCGTCCCCGGCACCGGCAAGGTTACCGTCAACGGCCGTGACGCCGCCCAGTACTTCGGCCGTCAGCAGCTCGTTGACAACGCAACTGCACCTTTCCGCGCCACCGACACCGTCGATTGCTTCGACGTCATCGCGCTCTGCGATGGCGGCGGCATCAACGGTCAGTCCGGCGCTCTCCGTCTGGGCATTGCCCGCGCCCTCCTCGCCGCAGGCGAGTACCGCGACGAGCTCAAGAAGGCCGGCTTCCTCACCCGCGACTCCCGCGCGGTCGAGCGCAAGAAGTACGGTCTAAAGAAGGCCCGCAAGCGTCCGCAGTTCTCGAAGCGCTAGCCTCTTGTTCGCAGATATTCGGAAGAGGGTCCGTCGTGGCTATGGCGGACCCTCTTTTTTCGTACCATTGGAAGCTGCAAGATGACTGGCTTGCGTTCGGGTTCGAAAAAAGGAGAAGAAATGAAGTACTTCGGAACCGACGGATTCAGGGGAGTCGCCAACGAGGGCCTTAACGTCGAGCACGCCTATAGGATCGGTCGCTTCATCGGCTGGTACTACGGCGCTCGACAGGCGAGCAAGGCACGCGTCATCATCGGCAAGGACACGCGCCGTTCGAGCTACATGTTCGAGTCGGCGCTCGTATCGGGACTCGTGGCCTCCGGTGCCGACGCCTTCATGTTGCACGTGATCCCCACTCCTGGTGTGAGCTATGAAGTCGTTGACGGCGGCTTTGACTGCGGCGTCATGATCACCGCGAGCCACAACCCCTTCACGGACAATGGCATCAAGCTCGTCAACCGCGAGGGCTACAAGATGGACGAGGACGTCCTCGAGCTCGTCGAGGCCTACATCGACGGCGACGATGCCGACGTGCCGCTTGCCACGGGCGAGGCCATCGGTCGCACCGTAGACTACATGCAGGGCCGCAACCGCTACATCTCGAGTCTGATCTCGAGCTGCGGCTTCTCGCTCCAGGGGTTCAAGATCGGGCTCGACTGCGCCAACGGCTCTGCCTCCAGCGTCGCTCGCCCCGTCTTCGACGCGCTCGGCGCGGAGACCTACGTAATCAACAACGCCCCCAATGGCTTCAACATCAACGTGGACTGCGGGTCCACGCACATCGAGCAGCTTCGTGCCTTCGTGGTCCAGCAGGGGCTCGACGTCGGCTTTGCCTACGATGGCGACGCCGATCGCTGCCTTGCCGTTGACGAGCGCGGCCATGTGGTCGACGGCGACCTGATCCTCTACGTGTGCGGCACCTACCTCAACAAGCATGGTCGTCTCGCCAAGCAGACGGTCGTCCCCACGGTCATGTCCAACTTCGGCTTCTTCAGGGCTCTTGAACAGGCTGGCCTCAAGTACGAGACCACCGCCGTAGGCGACAAGAACGTGTACGCCTGCATGCGCGAGAACGACTACTCCCTTGGTGGCGAGCAGTCGGGTCACATCATCTTCGGCGATCTCGAGAGGACGGGCGACGGCATCATGACCTCCCTGCGCATCATGGAGGTCCTGCGTGCCGAGCGAGAGAGGCTCTCCGAACTCACGCGGCCCGTTCGTCTCTACCCGCAGCAGCTCGTCAACGTGCGCGTGAGTGACAAGGAGGCTGCCATGGGCTCGCCCGAGGTCGGGAGGGCCGTTGCGGCGGCCGAGAGGTTCCTCGAGGGAAACGGCCGCGTGCTCGTGCGCGCGTCCGGCACGGAGCCGCTCGTGCGCGTGCTTGCCGAGGCGCCCGACGAGGCCCTCTGCCAGCAGGCGAACGGCATCATCCTCAACGCGCTGGCACCCTTTGGGGCCTAGCGCGCACCAGCTGCTAGAATCGTGTCACGCAGACTAATCGGACCAGTCCTGAGGGGGCAACATGTGCGGAATCGTTGGCTATACCGGTAGGAACCAGGCGTCAGACTATCTTCTGCAGGGGCTTCAGACGCTCGAGTACCGCGGATATGATTCCGCGGGCATCGAGGTTCTCTCGACGGACGGCGCCCTTCACGGCGTCAAGTGCGCGGGTCGCGTGGCAACGCTCGTGGAGCGCTGCGAGACTGCCAACCTCGTGGGCACCACCGGCATTGCGCATACCCGTTGGGCCACGCACGGTGCTCCCACCGATCGCAACGCGCACCCGCATCGCGACTGCACGGGTCGCATCGCCATCACGCACAACGGCATCATCGAGAACTTCCGTGAGCTCAGGGGCTATCTCACCCGCAACGGCCACGCCTTTGAGTCGGACACTGACTCCGAGGTCATCGCTCACCTCGTCGAGGATGCCTGGGCCGGCCCCTGCAGGGGAGACCTGCTCGCCGCCGTCTGCAACGCCTGCAGCCGACTGGAGGGTTCGTGGGCGCTCGCCGTGGTGTGCGCGGATGCTCCTGGCGAGCTCGTCGTGGCTCGCAATGGCTCGCCGCTCGTGGTGGCGTCCACGCCAGACGGCGCCTACGCCGCCTCTGACGTCACGCCGCTTGCCCCCATCACCTCGCGCGTGACGCCGCTCGAGAACGGCCAGTTCGCGCGCCTGCAGGAGTCGGGTGCCGTCACCGTGTACGACTCTGACGGTGCCGTCGTAGAGCACCCGTCGACCATCGACATAGACTGGGACGCATCCGCGGCAACGCTCGGTGGCTACGCCGACTTCATGGCAAAGGAGATCTCCGAACAGCCCGAGGCCATCAGCCGCCTGCTCAAGGCACACGTCACCGACTCGGGCATCAAGCTCGATGAGTTCTCGATGAGCGAGGACGAGCTCGCCTTGGTCGACCGCATCTACCTCATCGCCTGCGGGACCTCCTACCACGTGAGCCTCATTGCCAGGACGCTTATCCAGACCTGGGCTCGCGTGCCCGTCATCTGCGAGTTCGCGTCCGAGTTCAACTACGAGCAGGACGTCCTCGTCACCGACCACACGCTCTGCGTGATTATCACCCAGTCGGGCGAGACGGCCGATACGCTCACGGCGGCTCGTCGCATGAAGGGTATGGGTTGCAAGGTCTTCGCGGTGACCAACGTGCTCGGTTCCTCGGCTGCGCGTGAGTCCGATGGAACGCTCTACGTTCAGGCCGGACCCGAGGTCTGCGTCTGCTCCACCAAGGCCTACACGGCCCAGATGGTGGCATGCGCGCTTCTCGCTCTTCGTCTTGCCCAGGCGCGTGGCGAGATGGAACAAAACGAGATCGCTCGCCACTGCGCCGACCTCCAGACGCTGCCAGCGCTCATCGACGAGGTCATCTCGCGCTCCTGGCAGGACAAGCAGGCGGCCGCGGTCTTCCGTCGCGTGCACTCGGCCCTGTTCCTCGGTCGTGGGGTCAACTCGACCACCGCCTTTGAGGGAGCCCTCAAGCTCAAGGAGGTCAGCTACCTCCATGCAGAGGCCTATCCTGCGGGAGAGATGAAGCACGGTCCCATCGCCCTGCTCGAACCAGGGTTTCCCGTGGTGGCCATCGTCCCCGAGGACCGCGTGCACGACAAGACCATCTCTAACATCCAGGAGGTCATTGCCCGCGGAGCGGTGTGCGTCGCGGTGGCGACGGATGGTGACGAGTCGGTGGCGAGCCTTTGCGAGCACGTGCTCTGGATTCCACCCGTGGCAGACGAGCTGCTCGTTCCCATCGTCGCTGTGGTCCACCTGCAGATTCTTGCCCGCTATGTGGCTCGCAGCCGCGGATGCGACGTGGACAAGCCGCGCAACCTCGCAAAATCCGTCACGGTGGAGTAGCGTATGTCCCTAGCTGGCATCGGGGTTGACATGCTCGAGATCACGCGCATGCAGCGCGTGATGGACCGCCGTCCGAGCTTTCTGCGGCGCGTCTTCACGGATGAGGAGCGTGCGTACTGCGAGCGGACCGCACGTCCCGCCGAGCACTACGCCGGTCGCTTTGCCGCACGCGAGGCCGTGCTCAAGGCGTTGGGCACGGGCTTCTCGCAGGGCATCGGACTCTCGGATGTCTCGGTCGCGCATGACGAGGTGTCGGGCAGACCGATCGTCGTCCTCTCGGGGCGTGTGGCAGAGGTGGCGCGCGAGCAGGGTGTGCGAGAGATCGCGCTTTCGCTCTCGTTTACGCGTGACGTGGCCGTGGCAAACGCCGTCGCCGTGACTGACGAGGTCAGGCCCCAGCCAGATGCGCGCGAGGACGCCTCAAGGGCGCTCGCCGCATCATTCAAGGAGGCGCGTTCGGTCATCGACGAGCTCGAGCGCGTGCAGGAGCAAGAGGTCGACGCCATGGCGGCGTCTGAGAATACGGCCGAGCGGTCGGCGGAGGAGTAGAACATGCAGCCCGTACTAAACGTTGATGACATCAAGCGCGTGGAGGTCGCCCTTACGAGGGTCGGCGTGAGCGTTTCCGAGCTCATGCACCGCGCGGGCTACGCTGCCGCCGCCGAAGCGCTCGAGCTTGGTGGCGTCGACAACGTGGTCGTGCTCACCGGCATGGGAAACAACGGCGGCGATGGCTGGGTCGCAGCGGAGGCGCTGCTTCGCAAGCACGTCAATGTCAAGGTCGTGACTCCCATCGACCCCGACCAGCTCTCCGGAGACCTTGCGCGCCAGGTTGCCCAGAGTGCCGTCCGCGCGGGCGTGCCCATACTCGTGGGTCCGTCGCGCGACGAGCTCGAGGGTCTTTTCTCCACGACCGATGCCGTGCTCGACTGCATGCTTGGCACCGGATTTCACGGCGAGCCTCGCGCACCCTTCGACATCTGGATCGAGTGTCTCAACGCCTCTGGGGCCCGCGTGGTCTCCGTGGACGTACCGAGCGGTCTTTCGGCTCAGTCGGGCCATGCGCCCGGCGCCGCCGTCGTGGCGGACATGACCGTGACCATGCTCGCGCTCAAGCCGGGCCTTCTCGCCGATGACGGCAGGGACCTCTGCGGCTCCATAGTCGTGGCCCCGCTCGCCGAGCAGACCGAGCGGCTCGTGAGTGACGCCGACCCCGTGGCATGGCGCACCGACCTCAGCGACTACCTCGAGGTCATGCTGCCCCCCGTCGCCTCCGTGGACAAGTTCTCGCGTGGCTCCGTGCTCGTGGTCGGCGGGTCGTCGCGCTTCCCCGGGGCTCCCATCATGGCGGCAAAGGCGGCGGCTCGCGCCGGTGCCGGCTACGTCACCTTGGCGGTTCCCGAGACGATCGTCTCTGCGGTACAGGCCCACCTGCTCGAGATTCCCGTGGTCGGCCTGCCCGCCGATGCCGACGGCGTCGTCTCGAGCGAGGCTCGTGCCGAGGTCGTTCGTCTCGCCAGGGAAAACTCCACCACGCTCGTAGGGCCCGGCATGCGCGTCACCACGGGAGCCGTCTCGGTCGTCTCGGCGCTTCTCAGTGCCGACATGCCGCTCGTGGTGGACGCCGATGGTCTCAACTGCATCTCTCGCCTCACGTCCGGTGCGCTGCCCGAGTTTCCCGAGCTGCTGAGAAGGACGGCTCCGCTCGTGCTCACGCCACATCGCAAGGAGCTTGGCAGGCTCGTGGGCAACGAGGACACGCCGCCCGACTCGCTTGCCGCGCAGCTCGAGATCGCGCGTAGGATCATCTGGGCCGACGGCGGCTCGGAGCTTACCATCGTGGCCAAGGGCACGGCCACGGGATGCGTCGGCGTCGAGCAGGCCATCCTGCCCAAGCCTGGTCCGTCGGCGTTGGCCACGGCAGGTTCCGGCGACGTCCTCGCAGGCATGATCGCATCGATGCTCGCCCAGACGGCAGGCAAGTTCGATGACTATCCGCTGCTCTGCGCCCTTGCCTGTGAGATTCACGGCTACGCTGGCTCCATCGCCGCGGAGCGCTTCGGCTCTCGTGGCGTCATGGCGACCGACATCATCGATGCAATCGGGCTCGCTTCCGATGCCGTCGAGGAGCACGTCACGTTCCCCGATGCTGACGGAGCGGCAGAGGCTTAAGGAACACGTCCTGGGGGTTGATGGCACATGGCAGCGAAGGTGAGTGTTCCAGAGGACAGATGGGCGTGGGTCGAGGTAGACCTCGCCGCCCTGCGGCGCAACGCGAAGGCGCTCAAGGCCCAGATCAGGCCTGGTACCAAGATGATGGCCGTCATCAAGGCCGACGCCTACGGGCACGGTGCCGTGGCCTGCGCCAAGACGCTTCACTCGGCGGGCGCCGATCAGTTTGCCGTGGCTACGGTGGCCGAGGGCGTGGCGCTTCGCCAGGCGGGCATCGTCTGGCCGATTCTCATACTCTCTCAGCCGCCCGTCGGCTGCGTGGGAACGCTCGTGGAATACGACCTCATGCCCTCCGTCTACGAGGTGGACTTCGCGCTCGCGCTGGGCGAGGCCGCAGCTGCGTCGGGCAAGGTCGCCAAGTATCACCTGGCCCTCGACACGGGCATGACACGCATCGGCGTCCGCCGCGGCGACGTGGTCGAGATGCGCCGTGCGATCGACTTTCACCGCGGTATCGAGTGCGCAGGGACCTTCACGCACTTCGCCACCGCCGACGTCATCGGCGACTGGGATTTTGCGCTGCAGCTCAACCGCTTCCAGGAGGAGGTCCAGGCCCTCCACGACGCAGGCCTCGAGACGGGCCTCGTCCACTGCGACAACACGCCGGGCACGATTCTGCATCATGAGTGCCAGTTCGACATGTGCCGTGTGGGTATCGGACTCTACGGCCTGCACCCCGCCGAGACCACCGTGCCGCGCATCCAACTCGACCCGGTCATGAGCGTTCGCGCTCTTGTGACGCGCGCCGTGTATCCCGAGGTGGGCGATGGCGTGGGCTACGGTCTCACGTGGCGCGTCCCCAAGCGCAACATCCAGGTCGCCACGGTGCCCATCGGATATGCCGACGGCCTCGCGCGCACCCTCTCCAACAACATGGACGTGCTGGTCGACGGAATGCGCTGCCGCCAGGTGGGGCGCATCTGCATGGACCAGTTCATGTTCGCCGTCGACGTCAACGCGGCGCGTTCGTATCGCCCGGGACGCCCCGTCACCGAAGGCGACCTCGTCACGGTAATTGGTAGCGATGGCGACGAGGAGATCACGATGGACGAGATGGCCGCCAGCCGAGGGACCATAAACTATGAGGTGGCTTGCGACTTTGGCATGCGCCTCGAGAAGATCTACGTCTAGAAAGCTGCACACATGTCCGTCATGCACATTCCCGGTCACGAGCATCAGTCCCCTGGTGAGGTGGGCCTCGAGGAGATCTGCAGCCTCATGGGCGACTGCCAGCTGTGCCCGCTCGGTCAGACGCGCACCAACATCGTCTTTGGCGTGGGTAATCCGCGCGCACGCGTGATGTTCGTCGGCGAGGGTCCCGGACGAAACGAGGACCTGCAGGGAGAGCCCTTCGTGGGCGCCGCTGGCAAGAAGCTCGACTCGCTCCTCTCGGTGGCGGGGCTCACGCGCGAGGAGATCTACATCGCCAACGTGGTGAAGTGCCGCCCGCCTGGAAATCGCAACCCCAAGCCCGAGGAGATCGAGGCCTGCTCACCCTTCCTGCGCGAGCAGATACGCTCCATCTGGCCCGACGTGATCGTCTGTCTGGGCAATTTTGCCTCGCAGTGGATTCTCAAGACGAACTGCGGCGTCACGAGCCTGCGTGGCCGACTTCACCAGACGGGTCACTTCGTGGTGTGCCCCACCTTCCATCCCGCCGCCTGCATCTATCACTCCGACTGGCAGCCGCTGCTGGAGTCAGACCTCGCCATGGTGGGCGAGTGGCTGCGCAGCCACCCCGAAGGAGGCGCTCTTTAATGGAGAAGAGCCTCAAGACCATCTCGGCAGCCGAGACCATCGATATGGGCAGGCGCCTCGGGGGACTCCTGCGGGCAGGCGATGTGCTCGTGCTGACGGGCGACCTCGGTGCTGGAAAGACGCAGCTCACCAAGGGAATCGCCCAGGGCATGGGCGTGTCGGGAGACGTCACGAGCCCCACCTTCACCATCGAGATGGTCTATCAGGGCACCGAGCTGGAGCTCGATCACTTTGACCTCTATCGTCTGGACAATCCCGACCAGCTCGAGGACACGGGTCTCTTCGACGTGCTCGGCACGGACGGTGTCTGCGTCATCGAGTGGGGAGAGCAGTTTGCCGACGAGATCGGCGATGCTCGCGTGGACGTGTTTCTGACGCGCCTCGATGACGAGGCCGTCCCTGGCGAGGAGCCGCCACGCAAGGTGACGCTTGTCGCGCACGACGCTCGCGGCGAGGAGCTTCTGGCTACGCTGTGAACAAAGCGTGACCCTCTCGTCCCTCCGGACGACACTGATTATGTCATCAGCTACAGAAATGGATTCGCCATGCTCGTACTTGCCCTCGATACTTCGACTGACATGCTCGCCTGCGCCGTTGGCGCCTGGACGCCGCGCGCTGACGAGACCGGCGCTGACATCGAGCTTCTCGCCACGGGCGACCATCTCTGCCGCCGACAGGCCAACGTCGAGCTCACCTCCACCTGCCTCGACGTGCTCGCGCGTGCCGGCCACTCCATGGCCGAGGTCGATGCCATCCTCGTGGGACGGGGCCCCGGATCCTTTACGGGCGTGCGCATTGGCATCGCCACGGCAAAGGGTCTCGCCTGTGGCCTGGGTCGTATGCTCCACGCCACGTCTACCCTGGATGCAGTTGCCTGGGAGGCGTGGGGGGCGGGCGTCCGCGGACTTCTCGGCGTGGTGGGCGACGCCATGCGCGGCGAGGTCTATCCCGGCATCTACCGGGTGGGCGACGATGGTCCCGTGCGCACCTTCGCCGTCGAGACCGTGTCCAAGGTGGACGCGTGCGTCGAGACGTGGGCCTCTCGCCAGGACGCGTGCGAGATGACCCTTACGGGAGACGGCCTCAAGAAGTACCGCGATCGCTTTGAGGCGGCGGGCTTTTCTCGCTACGTCGAGTCGGAGCACTGGCATCCCACGGGTGAGGGGTTGCTTCGCGCTGCCGCCTCGCCGTCACGCTATAACGCGCATGAGACCGGCGACCCGGCGCTGGTGCTGCCCGTCTACACGCGACTCTCCGATGCCGAGGAGAACGAGCGCAAGCGACTTGGCCTTGCCACACCCGCAAGTCTCGAGGTCACGGGCGTGGATGACGCCCTCGCCGACCGTCATCTCCAGCTGCGGCCCATGAGCGTGAACGACCTCGACGTCGTTGCCGGTCTCGAGTCGGCAGCCTACGAAGGCACGACGCACACCCCTTGGAGCAGGAGGCTCTTTGACGAGGAGCTGGCCCAGCCCGATCGCTCCTGGTGGGTCGCGCATGACCTCGGACAAGTCATCGGCTTTGCCGGCGGTCAGATGGCGGGTGACGATTTCGAGATATCCGACGTGGTCGTGGCCGCGGACCATCGCCGCAGGGGCATCGCCGCGCGTCTCGTCTCGCGTATCTGCTACGACGCCCACGTGCTCAACGCCCAGACGGCCTCGCTCGAGGTCGGCGTGGATAACGATGCCGGGCGCGCCACCTATGCCTCGCTCGGCTTTGCCGAAGCCGGTCGACGTCCCGACTACTACGGAGAGGGCCATGACGCCCTCATCCTCAAGGTCGGCCTGCCGCTTGAGGTGGACGCCGAGCACGCGCTCGACCATGTGGAACCAGCTGCCTCCATCCGTCCCTGGCCCATCGTGGCGGGCCCCCGCAATGCCGTCTGCCAGCAGGCCATTGCCGATGCGGGTTCGCTCGTGCTCTCCATCGAGTCATCCTGCGACGAGACGGCCATGGCCGTCACCGACGCTCACGGCACGGTGTGCGCGAGCGTCGTCGCCACGTCCATCGACTTTCACGCGCGCTTTGGTGGCGTCGTGCCCGAGATCGCCAGCAGAAAGCACGTGGAGGCGATCGTGGGCGTCTTCGAGGAGACGCTCGCCAAGGCGGGCGAGCACTTTGGCTGCGACACGCTTGCCGCCTCCGACCTCGCTGCCGTGGGTGTAACCGCGGGTCCCGGCCTCGTGGGTGCCCTCGTGGTGGGCGTCGCTTTTGCCAAGGGACTCTGCGCTGCCGCTGACCTGCCCCTCATTCCCGTGCATCACCTTGAGGGGCACCTCCTTGCAAACCTCTTCGAGACCCCCGACCTCGAGCCGCCCTTCGTGGCGAGCCTGGTCTCGGGTGGCAACACCATGCTCGTGCACGTTCGCGCCTGGGGTGACTACGAGATTCTGGGAACCACCATCGATGATGCGGTGGGGGAGGCCTTCGACAAGGTTTCCAAGGCGCTCGGGCTAGGCTATCCTGGCGGCCCCGTGATCTCGAGGCTCGCTGCCCAGGGCAATCCCCGCGCCATCCACTTCCCACGTGCGATGATGCACAGCGGCGACTACTCCTTCAGCCTCTCAGGTCTCAAGACCGCGGTCATCACCTACATCGAGGGCGAGAACCGCGCGGGCAGGCCCATCAACCTCCCTGACCTCGCGGCGAGCTTTGAGGCGGCGGTCATTGACGTGCAGGTGGCCAAGGCGGTCACGGCCGTGGAGCAGACGGGCGTCTCCGACTTCTGCGTGGGCGGCGGCGTCGCGGCAAACCCCGAGCTACGTGCCGCGTACAAGAGCACCTTCGGCAAGATGGGCATTCGCGTGACGGTGCCGCCCATGCGCGCCTGCGGGGACAATGCCGCCATGATCGGAATCGCCGCGCTGCGCAGCTATCAGGCGGGCTTCTTCGCGCCGCTCACGCTTGACGCGCAGCCGAACGCACCTCTCGGCTCGTGGAGCGTCTCCGACGCTCCCGTGCGTCCAAGCTGGGAGAAGTAGCCGCGCGGCTGGGCATAGCGGGCAGGCAGACGGTCGGGAGCGTGAGGGGGGGCCTTTCTCGCATGCGGGATACGACTTCGGCCCGGGGACTTTGGCCCATGGCCACAAGTCGTCTACCTGCGGGTGCCTTTTTCGCAATGAGATTTCGACTTGGGCTCTCAGCGTTTCCGCAGCTAGGACGGTAGATAATGTTTCAAACCATGAGCCAAAGTCCCCGGGCCGAAGTCGTATCCCGCATGCGAGAAAGGCTCTGGTTCGGCGCGCTGCCTGCTGGCGAGTAGCGCCGACGGAGCCTTATCGTTACCTGCAGGTTTCCTCTTGTCGCCACGCGCTGCGATAGCATCCAGCTGCCGCTATCGTGCTTTAGCAAGCTGGAGCATTAGGCGCGCATGCGCCGAGGCGTTGGGAGGAAGCAATGGATAGGAACAGCCTTTCTCGTCGTTCATTTGTCAAGGTTACCGGCGGTGTGCTCGGTGCGGGTGGCATGCTCGTGCTTGCTGGCTGCGGTCCCGCCGCCCAGAGCTCCGATAGCGGTTCGTCATCATCGACGAGCGCCTCCGGATCCGCGTCCGCCTCGGCTACGCTCGGCGATGGAGCCACCCTTCGAGTTGGCATGGAGGCCGCCTATGCTCCGTACAACTGGCAGGCGTCCGAGGAGTCCGACACCACCATCCCCATCGAGAACGTCGACGGGGGCTATGCCGACGGCTATGACGTCCAGATTGCCAAGAAGATCGCCGACGGCTTGGGCATGGATCCCGTCGCCGTCAAGATGAGCTTCGGCGGTCTTGTCGACGCCCTCACCGCCGGCCAGATCGACATCATCTGCGCAGGTATGTCCTATACCGCGGAGCGTGCCCAGTCCATCGACTTCTCCGACTCCTATCTCGATGACGGCATCTCGCTCATCGTCAAGAAGGACTCCAAGTACGCCGCTGCCACGTCGATCGCGGACTTTGCCGGTACCTCGGTCCTCGGCCAGAAGGACACCTTCTACGATGACGTCATCGACCAGATTCCCGACGTCAACCACATGACGCCCGTCTCGACGATTCCCAACGTGGTCGAGAACATCGAGCAGGGAACCTGCGACGCCATCACGTTCTCGTCGCTCAGCGTGCCCTATCTGCTCGAGGACTACCCCGATCTCGTGGAGGTCCAGTTTGCCGACGGCAAGGGCTTCACCGATGCCACCAACCCCGACAACGCGGGCATCGCCAAGGGGCAGGACGCGGTCCTCGAGAAGATCAACCAGATCATCGGCGGCATCTCAGATGACGAGCGCGCCGAGATCTGGAACGACTGCTCAAATCGCCAGCCATCCTAGGTGGGCCGGCACAAGACGAGAGAGGACACTATGGCAGAGACGCTTGACGAGTCGCGCCATCCCGCACGGCGAGGAGGGTTTGCGGAGTTCGTCCTCGCTGATCACAGGTACGTCCTGCTGGGCACGAGTGCCGTCGCGTTTCTCGGCATGCTGCTCTCGAGCCAGCCGCGCTCCTCGTGGAGCTTTCTCGCACATGCGTTTTCGGTCGAGTTCGTGATGTACTACGTGCTCGTCGCGTGGCTTCTCGTGGCGGTGGTGGCGCTCGCAACCAAGCTTGTCAGGCGTGACCGCTACGAGGAAGTCTCTCCCTTTACGAGACCGACCGCGCGGCGCGTCCTGCGCCATGTCTCCTATGTCGTCTGGGCGATCGTCCTCGTCCTTGTCGTCGACCGCGTGGTGCTGGGCGTCGCCGCCACGTGGGAGGTGGCGACAACGGCCACGTCGCGCCCGTCCGACTCCTTCGCGAGTGCGCTCTACATGCTCTGGCAGGGCCGCCAGATATTCTTGACGGGCATCGCCACCACTATTGAGCTGGCCGTCTTTGGTACGATCATCGCCTTCTTCCTCGCGCTTCTCCTCGTGTTCCTGCGCATCCAGAAGGTCGACCGTCCCGACAACGACCCCGTGCGCTTTCTCAAGGTCGTGGGCTCCGGCTTTGCCAAGGCCTACAGCACGGTCGTCCGCGGAACGCCGATGATGGTCCAGGCGGGCATCATCTACTTCGGCGGCTTTGGCATCATGCGCAGCACGGGCCTCTCCACCACGGAGATCAACGGCATCTGGTCAACCTTCGCGGCCGGCCTGGTCACGATCTCGCTCAACTCCACCGCCTACATGATGGAGGTTCTCCGCGGCGGCATCGAGTCGGTCGACGGCGGCCAGACCGAGGCGGCTCGTTCGCTCGGCCTCTCCCAGTGGCAGGCGATGAGCAAGGTCGTCTTTCCCCAGGGCATCAAGTACGCCATCCCAGGCCTCTCGAACGAACTTGTCATCAACATCAAGGACTCGTCGGTCCTTTCGGTCATCGGTGTCTTTGACCTGATGTTTGCGACCACGACCGTCGCCGGCATCTACTACCGCCAGACCGAGAGCTACATGATCGCGGCCGTCTGCTACCTCATTCTCACCATGGTCGCGACGAAGCTGCTCTCAAAGTTCGCGAGACACTTCGACGTCAAGGCGGGTCCCGTCATGGGCACGTCGGACACGCGCATCAAAGACGGCGGAAAGGCGTAGGACATGACAGTCGAGAACAGCTCCGCCGATCCCGTTATCCGCGTCGAGGGCCTGCGCAAGTCGTTTGGGGACCACGTGGTCCTGCGCGACATCGACTTCGAGGTCATGCCCGGAGAGGTCGTGACCATCATCGGCGCCTCGGGCTCCGGCAAGTCGACGCTCCTGCGCTGCATCAACCTCCTCGAGACGCCCGACGCGGGTCACGTGTGGTTTCACGGCGATGACCTCGCCGCCGAGCACGTCGACGTCAATCGCCTTCGCGAGAAGATCGGCATGGTCTTCCAGGGGTTCAATCTGTTCAACAACATGAACGTGGTGGATAACTGCACCCTTGCGCCTGTGACCCTCAAGAAGATGCCGAAGGCGGAGGCCGAGAGGGTCGCGCTCGAGCACCTCGACTCGGTGGGGCTCTCCGACTTCGTCCACGCCGACGTGGGTACGCTCTCCGGCGGGCAGAAGCAGCGCGTGGCCATCGCGCGCGCCCTCTGCATGCAACCCGACCTCATGCTGTTCGACGAGCCGACCTCCGCTCTCGATCCCGAGATCGTGGGCGAGGTCCTCGAGGTCATGCGCGCGCTCGCCGCCGAGGGCATGACGATGGTGGTCGTGACGCACGAGATGGCCTTCGCGAGAAACGTCTCCGACGAGGTCGTCTTCATGGATCAGGGCGTCATCGCCGAGAAGGGCTCGCCCGAGAAGATGTTCACGGCACCCGAGAAGCCACGCACCCGCGAGTTTCTCGCTCGCTACCTGGAATAGCGCCTGGGAAGAAGGGGGCAGCGAGCCCTCTGGTGCCGTGTCGCGCCTCCGCCGCCCGCCGTGCTACGATTGCCCCATCACAGCGCACGCGAGGAGGCTCCCATGCAGGACGGATTTGTTTCGGTCGCGGCAATGACGCCCGAGGTTCGCGTGGCCGACGTCGCATTCAACGTCGAGTCGATCATCGGTAGGGTCGACGAGGCCTGCGTCGAGCACGGCGCCAAGGTCATCGTCCTGCCCGAGCTCTGCGTCACGGGCTATACCTGCGAGGACCTCTTCTGGCAGGATGCCCTTCTCGACGCTGCCGAGGCGGGCATCGCCGAGATCGCCGCCCGAACGGCCGAGTATGACGCGCTCGTCATCCTGGGGGCACCCATCCGCGCAAACGCCAAGCTCTACAACTGCGCCGTTGCCATCTCGTCGGGCACCGTTCTCGGCGTGGTCCCCAAGCGCAACATCCCCACCTACAACGAGTTCTACGAGAGCCGCCACTTTACGTCCGGCCCCACCGACACGTCCGCGATCGACATAGCCGGTCAGCTTGACGTGCCGTTTGGCATCCGCCAGCTCTTCTCGTGTGATGACATGCCCTCTCTCGTCGTGGCGGCGGAGATCTGCGAGGACCTCTGGGTTCCCAACCCGCCGTCAATCGGGCATGCCCAGGCGGGAGCGACGCTCGTCTGCAACCTCTCCGCCTCCAATGCCATCGTCGGCAAGTCCGACTACAGGCGATCGCTCGTCACGGGGCAGAGCGCCCGTCTCGTCTGCGCATACGTCTATGCGAGCGCCGGCTGGGGTGAGTCCACGCAGGACCTCGTCTTCGCCGGTCATGACATGGTGGCCGAGAACGGACGCCTGCTCGCGGAGGGTAGGCCCTTCGGCGGCGGCACGGCCATCTCCGAGATAGACCTGCAGCTCATCTGCGCCGAGCGCCGTCGCATGTCCACCTTCCGCTGCGCGCCGGCACCCGAGAGTGCGGGCTATGCCGTGACGCGCTTCTCGCTGAGCATCCACGAGACTCGTCTCACGCGTCGCGTCGACCCGCACCCCTTCGTGCCCGGTGACCTTGCGCGGCGAGCCGAACGCTGCGAGGACGTCTTCTCCATCCAGGCATTTGGCCTGGCAAAGCGTCTGGTGCATACGCGTTCCCTGCACGCTGTGGTCGGCGTCTCGGGCGGGCTTGACTCCACGCTCGCTCTTCTCGTCACCGTACGGGCCTTTGACCTCGTAAATCTTGACCGCACGGGCATCATCGCGGTGACCATGCCGGGCTTTGGCACTACGGACCGCACGCATGACAACGCCACGACGCTCTCCGATGCTTTCGGGGTCGACCTGCGCGAGGTCAACATCTCCGACGCCGTGCGCCAGCACTTCGCCGACATCGGTCACGACGAGGAGGTGCGTGACGTCACCTACGAGAACAGCCAGGCTCGCGAGCGCACGCAGATTCTCATGGACATCGCCAACCAGGAGGGTGGTCTCGTCATAGGCACCGGCGACCTCTCCGAGCTGGCGCTGGGCTGGGCCACCTACAACGGCGACCACATGTCCATGTACGGCGTCAACGCGAGCGTGCCCAAGACCCTCGTGCGCCACCTTGTGCGCTATGTGGCCGATACCTGTGGAAACGACGATGAGGCTGCGGTGCTCTACGACGTGCTCGACACCCCCGTCTCTCCCGAACTCCTTCCGGCTACGGGCGAGGGCAAGATCAGCCAGAAGACCGAAGACCTCGTGGGACCATACGAGCTGCACGACTTCTTCCTCTACGAGGTGCTGCGACATGGCTCGAGCCCCCGCAAGGTCTACCGCCTTGCCCGCTACGCTTTGGGCGAGAAGTACGACGACGAGACGATCCTTAGGTGGCTCAAGGTGTTTTACCAGCGCTTCTTTGCTCAGCAGTTCAAGCGAAGCTGCCTTCCCGACGGACCGAAGGTGGGCTCTGCGGCAGTGAGCCCGCGTGGTGACCTGCGCATGCCGTCTGATGCCAGCTCGGCCCTCTGGCTCAAGGAGCTGGGCCAGTTGTAATTTTGTCCGGGGCTTGCCGGGGGGTGGTGACTGCTGGAGATGGTGACAGGTATCTTTTCCAGGTTTTCCTTTAAAACCTGGAAAAGATACCTGTCACCATCTCCAGCAGTCACCACCCCCCGGCAAGCGGCAACCACCCTTCACCGACGCATGGTAGAAAATCTAAGTGCCGAGCGTAAGATTTTTTCTTGTTTGGTGGATTAAGTACGTCTGTCTGGGTACTATTCACAACGTTGGTTTGAGCGACGCGCATCGTAGCGCGTTCGCACGGAAGGCGCCCGTTCGTGGCGCATGCAAAGGGAGGTTCGTTCACATGACTTTGAAGCCGCTTGGTGACCGCGTTCTGGTGAAGCCTGCACCCAAGGAGGAGAAGACCGCCTCTGGTCTCTACATCTCCAGTGGCGCTCAGGAGAAGCCGCAGCGCGGCGAGGTCGTCGCCGTTGGCGAGGGCAAGCGTGATCAGGATGGCAAGCGCATCCCCGTCGATGTCAAGGTCGGCGATCAGGTCTACTACGGTAAGTTCGGCGGCAACGAGGTCAAGATCGACGGCGACGAGTTCCTGCTCCTTCGCTCCGATGACATCTACGCCATCATTGAGGCCTAACTCTCGTTTCATTCAGCTTGGAGGATTACAAAATGGCTAAGGACATTCTTTTCGGCACCGATGCGCGCGGCAAGCTCGCCAAGGGCGTAAACACCCTTGCCGACGCCGTTACCACCACGCTTGGCCCCAAGGGTCGCTACGTGGCGCTCCAGCGTTCCTACGGCGCCCCCACCATCACCAACGACGGCGTTTCGGTCGCCAAGGAGATCGAGCTCAAGGACCCGATCGAGAACATGGGCGCCCAGCTGGTGAAGGAGGTCGCCACCAAGACCAACGACACCGTGGGTGACGGCACCACCACTGCAACGCTGCTCGCGCAGGTCATCGTCAACGAGGGCCTCCGCAACGTGGCCGCGGGTGCCAACCCCATCGCCATCCGTCGCGGCATCGACAAGGCCGTCGCTGCCGTCGTCGACGAGATGAAGAGCTCCGCACAGGACGTCTCCACCAAGAACCAGATCGCCGCGGTCGGCACCATCTCCGCCGGCGACCCCGAGATCGGCAACAAGATCTCCGACGCCATGGAGGTCGTGGGCAAGGACGGCGTCATCACCGTCGACGAGTCCCAGACCTTTGGCATCGACATCGACACCGTCGAGGGCATGCAGTTTGACAAGGGCTACATCTCCCCGTACTTCGCCACCAACAACGAGAACATGACGGCCGAGCTGCAGGACCCCTACATCCTCATGACCGACCAGAAGGTCTCCAACCTGCAGGACATCCTGCCTGTGCTCGAGGCCGTCTCCAAGCAGGGCTCCAGCCTGCTCATCATTGCCGAGGACGTCGATGGCGAGGGTCTCGCCTCGCTGATCCTCAACAAGCTTCGCGGCACCCTCAACGTGTGCGCCGTCAAGGCTCCCGGCTACGGCGACCGCCGCAAGCGCATGCTCGAGGACATCGCCGCCCTTACCGGTGGCCAGGTTGCCATGAAGGAGCTCGGCGTCTCGCTCTCCGACGTTACCGCCGACATGCTCGGTCGCGCCAAGTCCGTCAAGATCACCAAGGACGACACCACGATCGTGGGCGGCACCGGTGACAAGGGCGCCATCAGCGAGCGCGTCAACCAGATCAAGGCCGAGATCGAGAACACCACCTCCGACTTCGACAAGGAGAAGCTCCAGGAGCGTCTCGCCAAGCTCTCCGGCGGCGTCGCCGTCATCAAGGTCGGCGCGGCCACCGAGGTCGAGCTCAAGGAGATCAAGCACCGCATCGAGGACGCCCTCCAGGCCACTCGTGCGGCAGTCGAGGAGGGTATCGTCGCCGGCGGCGGCGTCGCGTTCCTGACCGCTGCCTCCGCGCTCGACTCCGTCGTGGCGGCCGATTCCGACGAGAAGATCGGCGTCGAGATCATCCGCAAGGCTCTCGAGGCGCCGGTGAAGACCATCGCCTCCAACGCCGGCTTCGAGGGCTCCGTCGTCGTCGAGAAGATCAAGAGCCTGCCGCAGGGCCAGGGCCTCGACTCCGCCTCCGGCGAGTACGGCGACATGATCGAGATGGGCGTCCTCGACCCCGTCAAGGTCACCCGCACCACGCTCCAGAACGCGGCCTCCATCGCGTCCCTCATCCTCATCACCGAGGCCACCGTCACCGACGAGCCGAAGGACACCTCGATCGAGGACGCCATCTCCAGGGCTGCCGCAGCTGGTGGCCAGGGCGGCGGAATGTACTAAGGCCATCGCCTCGCAAGTGTGACTCGGGCGCCCTCGGATTTGCCTGGCAAATCCGGGGGCGTTTTCTCGCTCGCTTGGCATGGCGGGCATTGTTGCAGTTGAGGTGGGGCGCGGATGCTTCGCGTCGTGTCAGGTGTCGTGTCGGCGTACAATAGCTACTCGCATGCGTGTGCAATAAAGGAGGGGACGTGGCCGAGAAGCGCGACATTCTCGATGACCTTATCGACATACAGTCGGACTGGCATAAAATTTCCAATCCGTTTGGGGACATTGCCGATTCTCTTGCCGAGGATCCGTCAAAGCGCAAGGTCTTCGATCCGGCGGACTACAAGGAGAAGCCCTGGTGCAACTCCAACCGTTGCCTGCGTACGGCATCAGAACGCGATGACGTCTGCTCGCGGTGCTTTGACGTCTGCTCCACGCACGCCATCACCATCCACAAGAAGAGCGTGAACGTCTCCGATGACCTCTGTCGCAAGTGCGGCCTGTGTGTTGCGGCGTGTCCGACGGAGGCCTTCCTCACGCGCAAGCACACATCGCGCAGCCTCTACGACCAGATTGCGCGAGCCGCATCTTCCTACGAGGAGTGCTACGTCACCTGCACCCGCGCGATCAAGCGTCTGCCCAAAGGCAACGAGATAGTGCTTCCCTGCGTCGGGCTAATCTCGAGCGAGCTGTGGTTCTCGCTGCTTGCCGACTATGTCAACATCAGCGTGTATCTGCCTGTGGGCATCTGCGACAAGTGTCGCACCACCATGGGCGAGGATACCTACGCCAACGCCATCGGCACGGCGGAGGAGTGGGCCGCGGCATCGGTGGGCCTCGAGGTGGAGAACGGCGAGCTCACGCACGAGCTCACCCGCGAGTACAAGCGCAGCCAGTTCGTGAGCGGCGCCATCAAGAGCACCGAGCGTCTCCTCTCGCGCACGAACCCCGCGCTTGCCGGCGCGCAGGCCGTGGCAAAGAAGATCTCCGACCACAGCAAGCGCCTCGACGCCCTCCAGAAGCAGCTCGAGAACGCCGTGGGTCTCAAGACGTCCAACAACCGCACGCGTCTTCTCACGCAGGATCGCAAGCTCATGATGGGTGCCCTCCAGCACGCGCCCGAGCTCGCCAAGAACATCGACCTCAAGGCCCCCGTCGTCGACTCGTCGCTCTGCTCGATGTGCGGGGACTGCGCCAACGTGTGCCCCACGCGAGCCATTGACATCGACAAGGACGGCAACGTCACCGTGCAGGACCCGTACTGCGTCAACTGCGGCGCATGCGTGACGATCTGTCCCGACGGCGCCCTCACGATGGAGACGATTGACGCCTCCGAGCTCATCATTCCCGACAAGGACGCCGAGGAGATCGCACGCCAGAAGGCCAAGGCCAAGGCCGAGGCGCAGAAGTACCTCGAAACTGGCAAGAAGCAGCTCAACAAGGTCGGGGATGCACTCGAGCGCATGAGCGACGACGATAAGTCCAAGTAACAAAGGAGATCTCACGTGTCACTGTCCATCGGCATTGTCGGCCTGCCCAACGTCGGCAAGTCCACGCTGTTCACCGCACTCACGCGCAAGGGCGGCCTTGCCGCCAACTATCCCTTCGCCACCATCGATCCTAACGTAGGTATCGTCGACGTGCCCGACGAGCGGCTCCAGAAGCTCGCCGAGATGGTCGATCCCGCAAGGATCGTCCCCGCGACGGTGGAATTCGTTGACATCGCCGGCCTCGTGAAGGGTGCCAGCGAGGGCGAGGGTCTCGGCAACCAGTTCCTCGCCAACATCCGCAACTGCGATGCCATCTGCGAGGTCATCCGCTACTTCAAGGACCCCGACGTCATTCACGTCGACGGTCGCGTCGATCCCGTCGCCGATGCCGACACCATCCAGACGGAGCTCGTGCTTGCCGACCTAGGCTCGCTCGACCGCTCCATTCCCAAGCTGGAGAAGGATGCCAAGCGCGACAAGGACCTGGCCCTCCGCCTGGCCATCGCGCGGCGTCTGCAGGCGTGGCTCAACGAGGGCAATCGCGCGGCCGATCTCGACATGACCGATGACGAGCGCGCCGCCGCGCGCGACCTGTTCCTTCTCACCATGAAGCCGGTCCTCTACGTGGCCAACTGCGACGAGGACCAGCTCGCCGACAAGCCCCTCATCAACGGGCAGGAGGCCATTCCCATCTGCGCCGAGGTCGAGGCGGAACTCGCCGACCTCGAGCCCGACGAGGGCGCCGAGTACCTTGAGTCCATGGGCCTCGAGCACTCTGGTCTCGAGACGCTCGCGCAGGCGGCATATAGGCTTCTCGGTCTGCAGAGCTTCTTCACCGCAGGTCCCAAGGAGGTGCGCGCCTGGACGGTCCGCATCGGTGCCAAGGCCCCCGAGGCGGCAGGCGTCATCCACTCGGACTTCGAGCGCGGCTTCATCAAGGCCGAGACGATCGGCTACGGAGATTACGTCTCGCTTGGTGGCGAGACGGGTGCGCGCGAGGCTGGCAGGCTCCGCATGGAGGGCAAGGACTACGTCGTGCAGGACGGCGACGTGATGGTCTTCCGCTTCAACGTATAGGTACGGCGCGTCGCCGTGACAGGCTGCAAGGAGAAGAGCCCCTGGTCTCAAGGCCAGGGGCTCTTTCCATCAGATGCCACCCGTCAGGGCTAGCTGGCGCTGTCCTCGCCGAGAACCACCACCACGTCGTATTTCTCCGAGTAGGTGCCGCTGTTCTTCGAGACGATCGAGCTGTCGAGTCCGAGGGTGTCCGCTGCGCCGAGTGCCTCCGCAGCCTTCGTGCTGTCACCGTTGTAGTAGATCGCCGTGGTGCTGCTCTTGCTGTCCGCGTTGCCGGCGGTTGCCGTGAAGCCTGCCTTATTGAGGGTGTTGGCCTTGGTCAGGGCGAGGCCCGAGGTGCTGGTGCCGTTGAGTACGAGGACCGAACCCGAGTAGGTGGCATCGAGCGTCGTGAGGTCGGCATCGCTCGTACTAGAGCCAATCGATCCGGCCACGCCGGCGGTGAAGTCCTGGCTGGCATCCGAGTAGGGCGTCTCGCCATCGTCCACGCGCTGCATCATCGTGGTCCATGCGGCGGTCTCGGGAATCTCGTACCAGATGCTATTGATGAGCTGGGAGCTCGTGGGCGTCTGTCCCGAGTAGACGTCGTTGTCGACGTCGAGGTCCTTGAACTGCGTCGCCAGGCTCAGGATGTCGGTCACGCTGAGGTCGGTGCTGACGCTGCTGGCAAGCTGCGAGACCGTGGTCGCCATCGTCGCGGGGTCCTGGGCGAGGATCTTCTTTACGATGGCGGCGATGACCATGCGCTGGTTGGCGGCGCGGTAGAAGTCTCCGCCGCCGTAGCTGTCGTAGGCGTGACGGCTCCTGCACAGGCCGAGCGCGTCGGCGCCGTTAAGCGTCTGGGTGCCCGCCGGCAGGTCGATGCCCGCGTGCTCCATGTCCGAGACGGCCACGGGTAGCGTGACCTCGACGCCGCCGATGGTATCGACGATCGAGGTGAACTGCTCGAAGTTGAGCTCCGCATAGTGGCTGATGCTCACTCCCGCGAACTGGGAGACGATCTGCACCATGTAGCTCGCGCCGCCGATCGAGTACGCGGCGTTGATCTTCTGCTTGCCGTTGTCGCCCATGTCGACCATGGTGTCACGCGGAATCGAGACGAGCGTGATCTTCTGGTTCTTGGGGTCGATGCGTGCGAGGATGATGGTGTCTGATCGATAGTTGGCCTGGCTCGAACCCCAGGACTCGTCGCGTGCGTCATCCTCGTCCACGCCAAGGAGGAGCATGTAGAACGGGTCGTCGTACTGGACCGTGACGAGCTGGCCCTTGAGCGAGGAGTCGATGCCAGCGGAGAGGCGGCTGTTGATGTCGTTCATGTAGAGCGCAACGGCGGTGCCTGCAGCGGCGATGACGATGACCAGCGCGATGAGCACGCGCTTTGCGATCTTGCCGCGCTTCCGGCTCTTACGCGCCGCGGAGTAGTGCGCCGACCCGCTCGCGCGAGAGCTGCCATGCTGCGGGACGCCTGTTCGGTTTGTCTTGCGGCCACCTGTATCGTAGGCGTCTGACCCAGAGTTTCGGGTGCTGTGGGAAAAACGACTCGAGGAAGCAAGCCTTCTCTCCCCGCCTGCCTGATGGCGGGATTTTCTCTCGACCAAGAAGGCTCCTTTTTCGCTCTCCAACCGTAGCTGGCAGGTTATGACCACCTGATAATAGGCAAACCGCGTGAAAGACGGGTGAAGGACGGCATAATCAGCAGCGCAAAACAAAAAACACAGCGTCGGCAAGCGTATGATTTCCCCAAACAAAGTAGCCTACATACGTTGACATCCGATAGGGGATCTCATGAGCGAGTCTCGTCCAGGTCAGTTTGTCGCAGTTCTCGATTTCGGCGCGCAGTACGGTCAGCTCATCGCACGGCGCGTGCGCGACCTGCATGTCTACTCCGAGATCGTCCCTTGCGACATCTCGGCCGACGAACTCTCTGCCATGGCGCCATCGGCGATCATCCTTTCGGGCGGCCCTGCGTCGGTCTACGCGGATGGCGCCCCCGACATGGACGAGAAGATCTTCTCGCTGGGCGTTCCCATCTTTGGCTTCTGCTACGGGCAGCAGATCATGGCCGTCAAGCTGGGCGGCGCCGTGGGTCACACCGAGAAGGGCGAGTACGGGCCCGCGCATCTCGTCCGTCACGGCCACTGCCGCATCCTGGCCGAGACACCCGACTCCCAGACCGTGTGGATGAGCCACCGCGACGCCGTGAGCCAGGTGCCTGAGGGCTTTTCCGTTACCGCCAGCACCGACACCTGCCCCATTGCCGCCATGGAGGATGCAAGCCGCAACCTTTACGCCACGCAGTTCCATCCCGAGGTCCGCCATACCGCCGGTGGCACCAAGATGCTCGAGAACTTCCTCTTCAAGATCTGCGGTCTGGAGAAGACCTGGACCATGGACAACATCATCGAGGGGCTGGTCGCGCGCATTCGCGGGCAGGTGGGGGAGAAGAAGGTCATTCTCGCCCTCTCTGGCGGCGTCGACTCGTCCGTGGTGGCGGCACTCGTGCATCGCGCCATCGGTGACCAGCTCACCTGCGTTTTCGTGAACCACGGGATGCTTCGCAAGGGCGAGCCCGAGATGGTGGAGGAGGTCTTTCGCGAGCAGTTCCACATGCCGCTCGTGCACGTGCATGCCGAGGAGCGCTATGCCAGGCTTCTGGCAGGCGTCTCGGATCCCGAGCGCAAGCGCCAACTTATCGGCACCGAGTTCTGGAAGGTCTTCTTTGACGAGGCCCAGAAGATTGGTGACGTGGAGATGCTCGCCCAGGGTACCATCTACCCCGACATCATCGAGTCCGGTGCCCGTAAGACGGGTGGCAAGGCAGCCAAGATCAAGAGCCACCACAACCTCATTCCCTTCCCCGAGGGCGTGCACTTCGACCTCATCGAGCCGCTCGACCACTTCTTCAAGGACGAGGTGCGCGAGCTGGGCGTGAACCTCGGTCTGCCGGCAAAGATGGTCTATCGTCAGCCGTTCCCCGGCCCTGGGCTTGCCATCCGCATCATCGGCGAGGTCTCGCCCGAGAAGCTTGAGATCCTCAAGAATGCCGATGCCATCGTGCGCGAGGAGCTCGATGCCTATAACCAGCGCCTCTTCGAGGAGACGGGCGACCGCAACTCCGAGCACAGCTGCTGGCAGTACTTCGCCGTGCTGCCTGACATCAGGAGCGTGGGCGTCATGGGCGACGAGCGCACCTACCAGCGCCCCGTGATCGTACGCGCCGTGGAATCCGCCGACGCCATGACGGCCGACTGGGCAAAGCTGCCCTACGACGTTATCGGTCGCATCAGCAGCCGTATCGTGGACGAGGTGGCCGGCGTGAATCGCGTGGTCTACGACGTGACGCCCAAGCCGCCCGCGACGATCGAGTGGGAGTGATTCACCCCTCAAAACGGTTCACTACGCTCTGAGTCAGAAACCAACATTTCCGCAGGTAAGAAAGGGTTTTTCTCCGAAGGAGGAGAACCCTTTCTCTCACTTCAAAACGCTCCGTTCGGGATGATTCTTCCACGAATTCTTCCATGGAAGAGGGCTCTGGGAAGGCAGGGACAAGGCTAAAACCAATCAATACGGAAACGGAGGAGCCCATGCTGAGCGAGAAGGAACTTAAGGAAATGATGGAACTCGAGGACTACGCGCACTTCCGCGCGGAGCTCGTCGAGATTTCACCGCAGAGCTTCGACATCTACGAGCTCAAGGAGATCCTCAGCGACATGATCAGAAGCAAAGTTGCCATGGAGGACAACATGAGGGATAGCTTCGCGGAGCTCAGCGAGGTCGAGCAGACGCAGCTCCTCGACATGCTCGGGGAGAGCGGTTACAAGGACCGCGACTGGTGGTACCGGATGCTCATGGACGGCCCCAGGCATCGGACGTTCCCGACCATCTAGGCGCCGGCGCCCCCGCATCCAGGCAACGGGATGCGGGGGCGTCCTTGTGTAGACCTTCGTGAAGCGACGGAACGCTACGGATCGAGCCTGCCCGCGAGCCAGAGCAGCGGCACGAGGGGCAGCGCGCCCAGGCACAGCAGAACGGCGAGCGCCACGCCCACGCCCCAGCCAACGTCCTCCCGCGTCACGACAGGATCTCGTTCACGCGCGCCTGCACGGCGCCGTAGAGCGACCCCAGGCGGCGCTTGCGCTCGGCGCCGTTGCCGTAGTCTCCGCGGATGACGGCGCGCGCCAGGGCGTCTACGTCGGCACCGCCGGACGAGCCTCCCGAGGAGCCCCCGGCGCCCAGCATCTCGTTCACGCGCGCCTGGACCTCCGCGTAGCGGTCGCCCAGCGCGGCCTTGCGCGCCGCGCCGTTTCCGAACTCGCCGGCGATCACCCGGCGTGCGAGGTCGTCCACGTCGTCGGCCGCCGGCGCCTGGGACGCGCCCCCGCCGGAGCCGCCCGCCAGGATGCGGTTCACCTCCGCCTGCACCTCCGAGTAGCGGCTCCCCAGGGCCGCGCGCCGCGCGTCTCCGTTGCCGAACTCGCCCGCGATGACGCGCCGCGCGAGCTCCGCAACCGTGCCGCCGGGCGCGGCCGGGGTTGAGCCTCCAGAAACAACACCGCCCGTGATGGCCGCCTTCAGCGCCGCCCACTTGGACGCCGCCACGTAGGGCGCCGGGCAGAGCTTGCCCGTCACGTCGTAGTGGCGGATGACCCCGGAGGCGCCGATGCCGTACTTGGCCATGAGCCTCTTGACCAGCCAGCCCAGCTTCTCGACCTCCGTCGCGCTGAAGTCCTCGCCGGCCGACACGACCTCGATGCCGATCGCGCGGCAGTTCATCTGCCAGTCGCCGGCGTGCCAGGCGGTGTCGCCCTCGGCCACGCTCTGGTAGATCTCGGGCGTGATGTCGTCGACGAAGTAGTGCGCGCTCGCGCCCTGGCCCTCGTTGCGCGCGAAGTACGTCGCGTTGTTGCGCGCGGAGGCGAGCGTCGCCGTGAAGTGGACCACGATGCGGTCTATCGCGCGCGAGCGCCCGCGCGTCATGTGGTCGCTCCCGCACTGCTTGAAGAGGATGCTATACGCCATCGGGCGCCTCCTCGAAGCCGCCGTCCTCGCCCTCGCCGGGCTCCCAGCCGTCGGGCGCTGCCGCCTCGACGCCCTCGCCGCGCAGCGCCTCCCAGCGCTCCTCCTCGCTCGCGAACTCGCGCTCACTCATCGGAACCACCGCCCGACGGCAGCGCCGCGCCGAGCTCCGCCATGACGGGCGTGAGCACGGCCATCACGAGCGCCACCACCACCGCGCGCCACTCGGGCTCCAGCACCGCGCAGCCCACGAGCATGTCCACGTTGGCCACGACCACGCCGAGCACGCCCTGCACGACGGTTCGCGCGAGTCTCCACGGCCACTCGTTGGATGTCAAGAAAGCCTCCATCATTGCCCCTTCCTCAGGTTGTCGATCTCCGCCTTCACGACGGCGACGTCCTGCTCCAGGGCGTAGGTGCGCTCGACGAGGCAGTTGTGCCTCTCGACCTGACGCGTCAGGTTGTCGATCTTGACCTCCATGACCGCGCGGCTGCGCGAGTTGGACACGAGCACCCCGGCGAGGGTGAGCACCCCCGTCACGAGCGCCGCGACGACCGACTCCATGCGCGCCTCCTCCCCGGACGGGAACGCCCCGCCCTCTGGGAGAAGTGTCGACGGTGGTCACAAACGGGTATGTCTAGCTGCGGAAATGTTGCGAAGCGTCGCCTTCCGTCGCTTCACAAAGGAGTTCACAACCGAAGTGTGGATACCGTGAATATAAGATTCTGACAGTCCGTAAAGATTCTTTACACATAGTATGGATAATGACAAGACGTTAAGAAGGAGGAGCAAGATGGGGATGGCGGAGCAGGAAAAGATAAATCGCATGCAGAAGAACCTCTCCGTGATCAGGAACGTCGCGCGGTGGACAACAGAGCGCCTGGGCGAGGAGATTGGTGTCTCGAGGCAGACGATCAACAGCCTGGAGCACAACAAAACGAAGATGACGAAGACGCAGTATCTTGCCCTGAGGGCGGTGTTCAACCATGAAGCCATGATCAGCGAAAACACTGCTCTCGCCCAGGTCATTCAGTCTCTGGTGGACGAACCGGTGGAGGAAGCTCTCTCCGACGAGACGGAAGAATCCAACGGCGCAGAAGACGAGGCGCAGATGGACGCAATGGATGGAATGAGCGTGGCGACGAACGTGCTCGCCGATAGAAAGATGGCAGCGGCAATCGCGGAGGCACTGCCGACGGCGATGGCGGCGGCAATGCCACCGCTGACAAGTCTTGTTGTATTGCCAATCGTGAAGCAAATGATGAAAAGGGGGCGGTGAAACATGCGTGAAAGAGATGCGGTGGCAGTGGATGGCCGATCCGAGCGTGAAGAAGGCCCAAGAACAAGAGGGCAAAAGGCCCTAGCATTCGTAAAGAGCCACGGGATAGAAATCGCATTTGGAGTTGGATGTCTGGTGCTGACGGTGGTATGCGTCAAACAGGGGAGAACAATTGAGGTCCAGAGAAGACTGATTAAAAAGAAAGATGCACTGCTGAGCGCGAAGGACTGGAGGATTGGCGACTTGACCGAGCTCTGCGCGGAAAAGGACAGGTGCCACCTGGAGCTAGCGTCGGCAGCCCTTAGAGACGGGTGCTCGGAAGGCGGAAGGACGTTGGCCAACTATCGTACCACCTCAATGGTCAACTCTAAACCGAGAGAAGTAGAGTAGGAAAGGAAAAGACATGGGAAGGCGCAGAAACAACCCCGAGCTGGTAGAAGAGCTAATTGATAACCTGTGGACCCTCGATCATGACGACTGGGACGCAAAGTATGAGTCACTGAGCAGTAGCGACAAGCATAAGGTTGCAGGCGCGGTCAACGATATGGAAAAGGAGTACTTCGCCGACACGACCACGGACGATGACGACTGGTAGGGCGACGGCTAAAGAGGTCGCTTGACCCCGCCCCTCGCGCCGCCCGCTCGGCAGGTTCGTCCCAAGTGCTATCCGGCGGCGCGTCCACCCCTCCGGCACATGCGGCGCAGGCGCCGCACGCGCCGGAGGGGTGCCCTTTATGCGCCCTTCGCGGTGAGGTACCCCGCTCCGCCCACGCCGTCGATCCTCATGTACTGGTAGCCCGCGCGCGAGCTCGCGTAGGTCGTGCCCGCCCCTCCCACGAGCGAGGCGCACTGGTAGAACGTCTGGAAGCCGGAGACGCCGGAGGAAGGCAGCGCCCAGTCGGCGTCCGCCCAGATCGTCACGAGAGAGCCGCACCCGCCGAAGGTGTAGGCGAGGTCCTCGAGCGAGGACGGGTCGAGCCCGGAGAGGTCGATCTCGGTGAGCCCCTCGCAGCTGTTGAAGGTGTGCTGCATCTCGTGCACGCCGCGGAGGTTCCCCATCCCCGTCACGTCGGCGATCGACTGGTGCCCGTAGAACCAGTAGTTCGTGTTCACGTGGTCGTAGGTCGCCATGTCGGCGGCGATCTCCACCGCCTCCACGTCGTGCCGGTGGTCGTACCAGGGCTGGTAGCCGACGGAGTTGTACCGGGCGTTCGCGCACAGGCGCCCTGACGACACGAGCTCCCGCCCCGCCTCGGGCTCGGTCGCGGCCGTCAGCACGAGCCCGCCGTCCGCGTAGAGGAAGCAGCGGAACCACTCGCGCCGGTCGTCGGCGGGGTCGGTCAGCACTCCGTCCGCCCCGTAGTTGAGCTCCGCGTGGTTGTCCATCTGCCCAGGCACGTAGCCCTGGCCCCCGACGAGCCTGCTGCAGCCGCTGAACATGAGCGACCCGCTCGTGGCGGACGAGGTGAACCCGTCCGCCCAGATCGTCTCGAGCGAGGGGCAGCTCACGAACATCTGGTTCATGCTGGTCGCGCCGGAGAGCTCCTCGAAGCCCTCCACCTCCACGAGGTTCTCGAACCCGTGGAAGAGGTAGCTCGCGTTGGCGAGCCCGCCCTCGGAGAAGTCGCCGTCGAAGACGACGCGCGTCACGGAGAGCTTGGCGTCGTCCCAGGGGCGGGCGCCGGCGGAGGAGTAGCCCGCGGGGTTCACCTCCCACGCGTCCAGGATCACCGCGCCGGGCACGTCGGAGGAGCGGCCGTCGCGGTAGTTGAACTCGAGCGTGCCGTCCGAAAGCAGGATCGCGCGCATCTTCACGCCCACGTCCCATGAGAGCGCCAGGATCGCCGGCGCCATCTCGCCCGGCGTATACGTCTCGGAGAGCCCGTTCTGCGTGCGGATCGCGTCGGCGATGCCGTCGAAGACGGTATCCGAGATCACGCCCGCGCCGGCGCCCGGCGTCGCCTGGAAAGGCGCACCCGCCTTGGTGCCGTCGAGCGCGAGGACCGCCGCCGCCATCTCCGAGGGCAGATAGGTGCCCGTGCCGCCGTTCTGCACGCGGATGGCGTTGGCGATGTCGGTGAGAACCGACCTCTGTATCGTCCCCACGGCCATCAGAACTCCACCTCGCTCAGGTCGTCCAGGGCGGCGATCGCCTGGTCGACGTACTGCTTCGTCGCGTAGGCCGAGAGGTCGGGCGTCGCGCCGGGCGCCCCGTCCTCGCCGTCCTGCCCGGGCGCTCCCTGCGGCCCCTGCTCGCCGGCCTCGCCCTTGAGGCCGGAGAAGGCGAACGCGAACGTGCGCGCCCCCGGCGTTCCGCCGAGCGTCACGGTCACCGACGGCGTGCCCGTCGAGGCGTCCACCGTGGCGGTCGCGCCTGTGATCTCGGCGTCCGCGCCGTCCTGCCCGTCGGCGCCCGGGGCGCCGTCCTGCCCGTCGGCCCCCGGCGCGCCGTCGGCGCCGTCCTCTCCGCGCAGGGCATCCAGCTGCTCGGAGGTGAAGTCGGCGAAGGTGAAGGCGTCGCCCTTCGGGCCGCGCAGGTCCGCCGAGCTCGTGCCGCTCGCGCTCGTCACGGTGAGCACGGAGCCCGACCACGAGTGGGTGCAGCTGACGCCGTCGGCCCCGTCCGCGCCCGGTGCGCCGTCCTGACCGTCCTCGCCGTCGGCGCCCGGAGGCCCCTGCACGCCCTGCGGGCCGCGCAGCGTCTCCAGCTGCTCTGGGGTGAAGTCCGAGTAGGTGAACGCCTCGCCGGGCTCTCCCTGAGGGCCCGGCGGCCCCTGCACGCCCTGCGGACCGCTCAGCGCCTCCAGCTGCGCTGGAGTGAAGTCCTGATACGTGAACGGGTCGCCCTTGTCACCCTTCTCTCCGCGCAGGGATTCGATCTCCTCCTCGGTGAGGTCGTCGAGCGTCATCTTGTCGCCCTTGGGGCCGCGCAGGGCCTCCAGTTGCTCCGCGGTGAAGTCGGAGTACTCGAAGGGGTCGCCCTTGTCGCCCTTCTCCCCGTTGTCGCCCTTGTCTCCCTTGGGGCCGTGCGTGAGGGTCGCCGTGGTGGTGCCCGTGGCGTCCGTGATGGTCACCACCGCGCCCGCCTCGGTCTGCTCGACCGTGGCCGTGGGGCTCACGCCGTCGGCCCCGTCCTGCCCGTCCGCACCAGGCGCGCCGTCCTCTCCGTCGGCTCCCGGCAGGCCGTCTGCGCCGTCGAAGTCGCCGCGCGCGGCCGCCTCCAGCAGCTCGTCCTTTGCCTGCGTCGCGGCAGCGGCGGCGGCGTTCGCGGCGGCGACCGCCCCGGACGCGCCCTGCGCCGCCTCGACCGCCTGTCCCGCCGTGGCCACCGCGCCCTGGGCCGTCGCGACTGCCTCCTGCGCCTTGGAGACCGCCTCGGAGATGAGGGCGTCGGCGTTCTCGTACTTCTGTATGGCGTCGAGGAACATCGAGTAGCCGTCGGAGCCTCCTCCCTCGCCGCCGACGAGCGCGGGCCCCACCAGCACCGTGAAGGAGAGCGAGGAGAGTGCCCGCTCGTCCCAGGAGACCATGACCTGGGCGTCGACGGTGCCCTCTGCCGCCGCCATGGCGGCGGGCCAGTAGACCCTGAACTTCCCGGCCCCCGCGTCGACCTCCTCGAGGGGCTCGCAGCCGCGCACGCGCAGCTCGCGGTGGCGCCACAGGAGGTAGAGCGACGCCCCCGTGAGGTCCACCGCCCCGCCGCCGCGCGTCACCGAGAGCGCGATCCCGCGCCCCTCGGCGTCCGCCGACGAGGCGACGAACGGCCCCGCGAAGGGCGCGTCGCACTCGTCCCAGACGACCTCGCGCAGCCCGTCGCCGTCCAGCGGGAACATGCCCGTCTCAGCCATGTCAGAACTCCCTCTCGCCCAGGTCCTCGTAGGACGCCACCGTGTCGGACGCCGTCGCCGCCGTCTCCTCGACCGCCGTCACGCGCGCGGCAACGTCGGCCGATGCCGCCCACGTCGTGCGCTCGACCGTCCCCAGCGTGAGCCGCACCGAGGGCGCGCCCTCGCCGAGCTCGCGCACGCGCCGCACGCAGCGGGCGCGCAGGTGCCACTCGGGGGTTCGCGACGAGTCGATGACCGCGACGTCGTCGCCCAGGCGCACGCCCGCGCCGCCGTCCACCGCCGCGACGTCCACCTCGTAGGAGACGCGCGGCTCGCACGCCGCCGCGAGCGCAGCCAGCGTCAGCGCCTTCAGTTCCGTCGCGTCCTCGCAGTCCGGGAACACCACATGCCCGAACCGGTGCGCCTTCCCGCCCGCGCCGTCGGGGCGCCCCCACACCAGGCGCGCGGCCTCGTCGCCCACCCAGTTGACCCCGCCGTTCACGGAGCCGAACGTGAGCCGCCGCGTGAACCCGCCCGTGGGCGCCCCCGTCTCGTCGTAGATCGGCAGGCCCTTCCCGTACCCATAGAGCGCCGTGAAGACCTCGTCCTCGAGCACCGTGCGCGTGCACGCCGCGAGCGTCTTGCCGTAGCTGAACCGCGCGCCGCGCCACGTGCCCCGCCGCAGCGGGAGGCTCACCGTCCGCGAGGCGACGCGCCCGTCGGCCACGGCGATCGCGGCCTCGGCCTCGCCGCCCCACACCTCCTCGACGCGGCGCAGCGCCGCCAGCGCGTTCACGTGGTAGAGCAGGCATCCCCGCTCCGTCGCGCCCACGCCAACGTCGCCGACCGTCCAGCGCGTGTGCGCGAGAACCGCCGTCAGCGCCTCGGAGGCCGTCTTGGCCACCAGCTGCTCCTCCTCGACGAAGTCGCCCAGGAGCTCGCAGAGCGACGACTCCGCGTAGACATGCGCGGGCGTGCCCAGCGGCTCGTCGGTGCGCACCACCACGTGCTCGCGCCACACGCCGTCCGTCGGGTCGCGCCACAGCAGCCGCTCGCCCTTCTCAGGGGCGGAGAGGCAGTCGAACTCGACCGTGTCCTCGCCGCCCAGCTCCTCGGTGTGCGTCACCGCGCCCACGGCGGGCAGGATCCCCAGCCGCTCGTCGAAGCGGTCGAACAGGTAGAGCGTCGGCACCATCTAAAGCCACCTCTCCACCCACTCGACGGTGTGCGCCGAGCACCCGGAGAAGGTCAGGGAATGAGATCCCGGGGCAAGCGAGAAGAACGTGCTCTCCACGGCCACGTCGGCGGAGGCGTCGGCCCCGTCCACCGTCACGGCCTCGGATGCGAAGTCCATCACCACAACGTCACCGGCGGCGAACGCGCGCTCCACGAGCACGTAGCGCCCCAGGCCGTCGGTCACCTTCACCGACGAACCCGCGAGCGCCGTCAGCGTCACTACGGGCCACGTCGCCCACGTGCCGTCGACCGTCAGCGTGCTAGCCGCGCTCGACTTCCCCTCCCCGTAGGCCACCGGGTCGAAGCACGTGAACGCGAGCTCGCAGCTGCCGTCCTCGAAGAGAGAGTCCCAGTCGGAGGCGTCCGTCACCACGGCGTCGCGCCATGAGAGCCCCGGCTCCCCGGGCAGCTCGAGCTCGGCGCCCGAGGGCGCCGCGAGCCACCCGTACAGCGCGTGCCTGACCTCGGAGCGCTCCTCGGCGGCAAGCGAGATCCCCGCGTCGAGGAAGAGCCGCACCTTTAGCGCCCTCGGCGGCAGCTCGCAGCCCAGAAGCGCCGCGCCCGGCCGCCCCGGCACCGCGAGCGAGCGCGGCGAGAGCGCGTGCCCCGCCGGCTCCACCAGCTCCGCCGTCACGTACGGCGAGAGGTCGTGCCCGTTGTAGGTGAGAGAGCTCACAGCCGCCCCCGCGCCCGCCCGTAGGCCGTCGCTCGGCGCTGCTGCTCGCGCCCCATGCGGTCGGTCTCCGCCGAGCCGGCCCGCTGCTCGCGCGTCCCCTGCGCCGCCCGCTGCATCAGGCTGCTCTTCCTCACCGCGTCGCGGTCGTCCACGCCGCGACCGGCCCTAACCCTGTCCGCCAAAGTCGATCACCACCGTCAGAATCAGCGTGAAACCCCAGAGCCAGCGCCCGGAGCCGTCTCGGCCCCTCGGCGCCGAGCCCCCGGAGTCCACGGCCGCCACCCTGCAGCGCCAGCCCTCGCCGGCGCCCGTCCAGGAGCCCCGGCGCAGGTCGTGCTCCACCGCGCGGCACGTCGCCTCGGCGTCGCGTGCGGCCTCGCAGCACACCAGCACGTCCACGGGCACCTGCCCGCGCTCCGTGCCGTCCGCGAGCCGCGCCTCGCGCCGCCAGACGCCCTGCGTCAGCACGATCGGCTCGCAGCAGAGGCGCGCCGGCGGCGGCGAGCAGAACGCGTTGCCGTAGCCCAGCGCCCGCAGGAGCGTCGCCACGACGCCGGCGACCCCGCCGCCCTCGGCGTCCCAGTCGGTCGGCACGTATGCGCCGAGCGCGTCGGAACGGGACATCAGCCCACCTCCAGCTCCCAGTGGTGCACCTGGCCGCGCACCACGCAGCACCGGCGACAAGAGCGAACGAGCATCGACGGCCCCGCGCCGATCAGCACGCGCGCCCCGGCCGGCACCTCGAGGGCGCCCTCGCTGTTCACCGCGTCCACGAATACGGTCCCGTGCCCCGCGTCGGCCGAGCGGTGCGCGTCGGAGACGACCCCCTCCGCGCGCTCGAACCTCACGTGGCGCACGAGGCGGCTCTCGCCGCGCCCGCCGCCCTCCGCGGGCAGGAACACCAGCATGTCGTCGGGCAGGAGCCTCTTGGGTATCGGCCTCAGGTACCTCATCGGCGCACCCCCGAGAAGCAGAGGCCCGTCCCCGCGAGCTCGGCGAGCGCGGCCTCCCGCGCCACCTCCGAGCCGGTCGTCCCCTCGTCGCGGTAGTTCGTCACCGAGAAGGACCCGACGGAGAAGCCGCCCACGCGCCCCTCGCCGTACTCGGCGAAAGCGTCCGCGCCCGCGCACACCGCGCGCCGCCACGCGCCCGCCACGTCCACGTCCCAGCCGTCGTCGGGCTCGCGCCGCCCGGTCAGGCCGCCCACGCACCGCACCGCCGCCGGCAGCGCCTCCGCGAACGCCTCGGCGGCGAGCGCCCCGCCGTACTCGTCGAGGTAGAAGTCGTAGGAGACGGGCGCGGGGCCGCAGCCCGCCGCGCCCGTCACCCCGTCCACTAGGCCAGCGGCGCGCAGGAGACGTGCACGCCGTCCAGCTTGTTGTCCAGCAGCTCCACGATGCCGTACTTGCGGTACTTCATCATGTAGCTGTCCAGGTTCTCCAGCTCGTCGGGCGAGAAGACCCTCGAGGCCACGTGCTTGTCGAACTTGATGACGGCGGAGCGCTCCACGACCATGAAGTTGATCGGAGCGCCCGCGCCCACGAGCTCGTAGTAGCTGGAGAGGCTGCCCGAGGCCGGGCTCGAGACGGGCGTGTACTGCTCGCCGCTCTTCGTGTAGTAGGTCTTGCCCGAGACCACGGAGGTGTCCTCGGTGAGCTGGTAGCTGCCCTCGGCGCGCGAGTACCCGAACTGGTCCTCCTCGCCGGAGTTGAGCTCGATCGCGGACCAGAAGCGCGCCTGCGGCACCTCCACGACGCGGGAGAAGCGCTCGAGCACGCGGTTCGAGCGCGCGGGGTTCGCGAGCGAGAAGTCGTCGAGCACGCCCTTGAGCGTCGGCGTGATGAACAGGATGCGGCTCCCGGCCGTGACCTCCGCCTCGTCCATCGCGTTCGTCGCCCCGCGCAGGCTCGCCAGCACGTCCTCGGCCTCGGCGTCGGCGAAGTCCTCCTCGGCGGGCTCCACGCCCTCGTGCCCCGCGATCTCGGAGAAGCAGAAGGCGTCGGCCTCCGGCGCCACCTGCGTGCGCTGGAGCTCCGAGCCCGCCGCCACGAAGCAGTCGAGCACGCCCGCCTCCTCCACGTCCATCACGTCGGCCAAGAGCCTGATGCCGCGGTCGTAGTTGAACGTCTTGGTCTCGAACTCGTAGGTGATGGATCCCGTCTTGTAGCCCACGTTGCGGGTGTAGTCCCCGAGCCCGGAGACCTGGATCTTCGGGACCATGATCTCCCTGGCGTTGCGCCCGGCGCGCGCCATGCGGCGCGGCGAGTTCAGGCACGTCGAGCACGCCGCGCGCCGGTAGACCTCGTCGAGCAGCGCCGTGTAGTTCTTGGTGGATGCGATGGAGTTCGCCATGTCCTATTCCTCCTCGTCGTCGATGCCGGCGATCCTGCGCCAGCGCCTCATCCGCGCGCCCTCGTCGGTGGCCGCGCCCGCGTTCGGCAGCCCCGTCGCGCCCGCCCGCGCCGGGGCGGCTACCCCCGCGCCGAAGAGCCACGGCTCAGCCGCCTTGAGCTTTTCTATGTCGTTGTCGTAATCAGAAAGAAGCGCCCGCGCCGCCTTGACGTTGCGCGTCCCGGCGATCTGCAGCTCGAAGCCCACGCGCTCCTCGTCGCCCTTGCGACGCAGCTCGTCCATCTCCGCGCGCAGCCTCTCGGCCGCCTCGGCCGTCTTCGCGGCCTCCGCGATCTCGCCCTCGAGCTCGGCTATCTTGGCGTCGCGCTCCGCGAGCGCCGCCTCGTAGTCCGCGCGCGCCCGGGCGACGCCCTCGTCCGCAGCGGCGGCAGCCTTCTCGCCGCCCGCGCCGCCGCCAGCAGCGCCCTCGCCGCTCACCTGCGCCGAAGCGCCCTGCGCCTGCTGCGCCGCGCCCTCGTCGACCTGCCTCGCCTCGTCCTGCAAGCCATCCATGACCCGTCCTTTCCATAAGGCGGGCAACAAAAAAGCCCGCACCCATCAGATGGGTACAGGCTATTTGGGTGTCACAAGGAGGCGTTCCGCCACTATGCTTTCTGAAGAAGGTTATAGATTGGCCAGGTTGCGAATCTAGCTCGGGCAGCATCATCAAGAAGCTCGATGCAGGACTGAGCTAAAACTGCCTCGCCTAGCAGTATTCGGTATGACGCCCGCGCTTCGATGCTGGATGTCGAAGCCTCGAGCGCTCTGATTCGGCCCAGCCACTCCGCATCGAGCTTGTGCATTCTGTAAAGCGTTTGGGCCCTGTTGATTGCATACACCTCAGAGTGCGGATCAAGTTCAAACAGCGTCTTTGTAACAGTGTCACAGCAGCTCAGCAACTCGTCTGAGCAGACCGCTCCCTTGTCGTAGGCGTTCAGCATCTCAAGTAGTTTATTGTTTATGAAGTCAGCATTGCCCGTCTTAATGGGTGAGCGAGATAGGCTTTCAATGAGTTTCCCTCTCGTTATGTTTGCAAGCAGCCGATAATCTTCCTCGGTAAAGCTGAATAGCGTCGGCATCGGGTTCTCATCGTCTAGCCTTTCTTGGCCTTCGAGACAGGTGGCGAAAATGAGCGACGAAGAAGTCAAGTCATAAAGCTCGTATCTTCCGTTTTCGTCGAGCTTCCCCAAAACCTTGATTCTTGTGCCGGCTATGTCGCAATTAAAGACGATCAGATTCTCTTTCTGAGCGCCCACTGAAACATGAACGCCCTCAACAAAGGCTGCGTATAGCTGCGAGAGACGACGCTCTCCCGCCTGGTCAAAATCTTCCGGGTTCCAGTCTGCGATAACGCCTAGGCGTTCCATGAGGCCAACAATGCGCCCGTAGGCGTGAATACGCCGCTCGAGTTCGTCGTGATCTACATTGTTCACCGTATCTTTTCGACCGAAAAACTCCCCATCGAAATAGATTTCTCCAGACTCAACAAAACCCTTGAATAGCTTCGCATCCCTCAGGCGGGCGCGAAAACTGCCAACATCGTCGTAAGTGAAAGTACAGACATCATCGAGCCTGAGGGTAATCCCCCCAATCTTAAGAAAATCACCCTTTCGGTCTTCACCGATCGCAACCTGACATTCGCATTCGAAGTCTCCAGCTTTAACTACATGGGTTGAGCTAGATTGGATTGAATCCAAGGGAGGGATTCTGTCGAGAACGTATCGCTTTCCGGCAGATGTCGTGCCATAAAGATACGCCCCGGTTTCAAAGGGTTTAAGGGATGTGGGCATCTCTCCAGGGTAGAGAGTCTTGGTGAACTCGATGGTCTCGAATTTAATTTCTTCGTCTCTCGCTTCACTGGGGGTGAGAAAGCCCACGACGTCGGTGCCGCGCTGCTTGCGGTAGTCGGACACAAACTCTATGCAAAGCCTTTGAAGCTGGACGGGATCCTTGGGAAGAGGGCGGAACTTGTCCGTAATGGTCTTCTGCCCAGCGTGCTTCCTTTCCTTCAAAGCTTTGCGTATGTCAAACGGAAGATACTGCTTGTAATAGATTTCCTTGAGGCTGAGCTTGCTGTCCATAAAGACAACGAAGTAGAGTACTCCTGCATAAACGTCGAGATACTTCTCTAAGTCGACGATGTCCACTTTTCGTTTTACGCCGTCGCGTCCAGCCACCTTTGAGGTTGTCCCTTTAATCTGTACAGGGATTTCCCCGAGCAAAGATTCCTTTGTCATGGCTGTTCCGCTGTACACCTCGATAAACCCATCGACGCATACCCCCGTATCGTTTTTCGCAAAATGGGTAAGCACGTTGGTTACCCCATTGAAGGGGATTTCGAGATGGTTGACCGCACTCTCACCAATCTTTTTATTGTCCGCTTTCAAGAGCCCTCTCAAGTTCCTCTACTGTCTTTGCTTGTATGGCCCCAAAAAACGCTCACCATCGAGATGAATCATATGATCGGGATCGGATGCGCACCAAGCCTCTGTTTCCCACGCAAGATCTTTGAGATACTGCCTCATCACAGCACGATCGGGAAAGCAGGAGACAAAGATTATCTCTCCCTGTTTCTCGGCAAACAAGTCGAGCAACTCACGCTTTCGAATTACGTCGATGGGCCCATGAGTGGAACAAGCCTCCATGAGGAAAAGCCATTTTCTATCCTCCATCCAGACAATCAGATCGGGGGCTTTCCCGCGTTCTGGCATTGAGATGCCCACGGAATTCATCAGCTTTTCCTGCTCTGTTCTATGGGTGTGATCGGTGTCGTCGATATACAGGACACTGCCACCGGGAGCAAATCTTGGGCAGAATTCTTCAACCATCGACTTGATAAGAATGTTTTGTCCCCCAGCAGATAACGTAAGCTCAACTCCGCCAGGTAGAATAACCGGGACTTTATTCATTTCCCGCAGCTCTTCTTGCTGCTCTTTCCACGTGTTGACGCCTTCCAGAAAAGCCTCGAGAGCGTTGCGGTAGCCTTCAGACCCAACAGCCCGTATCACCGTCACCAAATCGGGGACGAGACGGTAATTCCATTTTGGTGAGTTAATCGGCCGGTCGGGACGATCAGCGTTCTCTTGGACAATCCCACCCGCGATAAACTGATGAAGGGTAAAGCGCCTAATGGTCTCCCGAGTATTGGCCGCGTAGTTCTGTCCGAGCTTATCTCGCATCCAATCCATGAGCTGCCTGGTTGTATACATTTCCCCAGAAGCATCGCTCCATGACATCGTGTCGTCAAGCCGAGCGAGAGCAAGCAAGGTAATGGCACTCCGCTCATTGGAGCGTTCCGAGTCCATTCCCAAATCTTCAAGCAGTTGTCTCGCCTGCGCAATCATCGCATCTCGATTCATTTGAGCTCCTCGCAAATCGCGTCAATCATTTCTTGAGTGAGGTCTGCACGCCAGTAAACACCTATTCGCTCCAAATCCGAAAGCGATGGGCACGGCATCGCTTTTATATCGCCGGCGTTCACTTGGGTTGAACCACTAACATCCCGAAACCATTTGTCAATGAAAGTTGAGTTCAGCCAAAGCGCGAGACCTTGAGCCAGCTCCATGGAGGAAAGTGGGACGACTTTTCGCGGCTTTCCGGCATGGATAAAGTTGAGGTGGTTCTCAATACCAATCGGGCTTTGAACATGCAGCGGATACGCAACGACCCTTCTCCGTTCCTCCTTAGAGGAAAATCTTTTCACAACAACATAAAAACCCTCGCGTGTAAGTTGGTTGATTGTCGTTTGCGTATCGGCTCTGAACCATTGAGGCTTTCCGAAATCTAGTGGGTGCTCGATTGCGCCGCCAGCAAAATTGCCCGCATAAACCAGCGGATAGATACCTTCTTCGTTAGGACGGTCGTAATAAATTCTTTCCCTGCTACGAAAGTCAACGACCTTACCCGTAGAAGGACAGAGCCCTTCTGCGGATATTGTGGACTGCACGGATCCATTGCATTCTGGAGCAACCCTGATAACCAGACTATTCGAATCGATAAGGTCTTTTGCTGGATAGCTCTTCCAGGTCACCTGATCGGCTCGTCCGTTCGAGCTGCCCACGTGCACCGTCTCACGCTGTCGATTGTTGGAGATGCGGACTATCATCGTTTCTTGCAGAACGTCGGTCTCAGCGAAGACATTAGTTCTCGATTCATAGATGTGAAACGAATCGATAGAGTAGCCTTCCAGGATAAAACGCCTGAAAGAGGTGAAATACCCCCCATTCATCCAGGATCTCGGAATAATGGCGATCAGCTCGCCCCCCGGGGAAAGCCTTGTAAGCCCAATCGCAACAAAAGCTACATAGAGGTTTGCGGAGCGAAACGGCATAAACTGTTGGCGTGGATCACCGGCAGACATCTTTTTGTAAGGTGGATTGAGGATAACGCGGTCATACTGTTTGGCGGGCGTTGCACGCAAAGCGTCTCCGACAACAAGATTAAATGTAACATTTAATCGGCGAAGCTCATCTTGGCAGACACTAGCAAGCACGGGATCACTTTCGACTACGTCGATATAATCAATTAACTCACCGTAGCGCTCATATACGGCAACAGACAAGATTCCACTTCCTGCTCCGAGATCGAGGCAGCGAAGGGAGCCATCATGGCCATCGGAAAACATGGAAACGGCAAGTTCGGCGGTTTCAGGCGGGGTAAGGTGCTGTGCAAAAGCGCTCCTCTTGCATTCATCCGTATTGTTGATTAAATCAATACGAACTGCAGCAGCGCACTCCAAGGCCGACATCATTCCCTAAGTCCTCCAAACGCCGTAGTCGGCTCGATCCGCCGATGAGCCTCTCAAAAATCTGTAAGACCATATTTTACGGCACATCAAACCTTCTCTCGCGAAGTAGCAGACAATTGCAGCGGAGGATCATCTGCCTCAATTTGGCAAGAGATTAATTGGCGCGGCTAACGCCGCCTTGATCTGTACTCACAGCGTGTCGTAGGCGTCGCAGCGCCTCCCGCAGACCGGGCAGCGGGGCGCCCGCCAGCGGGGCCTGGCGGACACGATTATGGATTCCCCCTCGATTCTGGCGCCCTCGACGACGGCGCCACCGAGCCCGAGGGCGATCTTGAGTACACTGCTGTCCACGGCGGCGGCCCACCTCTCGCATCGATGAATTTTCTTGGCGGAAAACAACGATACACGGTGGCCGCCGTCGCTGCTGGACGCTGCTTTTCACCCGAGGGTCGACCCACACGAACCCCCGAAGAGCCTCATTTAGGGTTATTCGCGCTGAAAGATTTTGACTAGCTTGGTGTCCTTTATTTCGTAAATAATGTCTGCGACGTTCTCGACCAGCCTCTTATCGTGGGAGACGAACACTATCGTTCCGGCATAGGCGCTCATCATCTGCTCGAGGGCTTCGGCGCTCTTGATGTCCAGGTAATTTCCAGGCTCGTCCATGAGCAAGATGTTGTATCTGCCCAGCAGCATCTTCGCGAGCAGCAGCTTGATGACTTCGCCTCCCGAGAGAACGCCAACGTCCTTTGCCAGGTCACGCGGTCCGATTCCCATAGAGGCGAGGATGCTTCGGATTTCGGTCATGCTGTACTCGCAACCATCCTGCATGAACGAGATCGCAGACTGACGGGCGTCGAACTTGTAGCCTGTTTGCTCGAAGTAACCGATCTCTGCCTTGGGAGAGATGTTGATACCGTCGGCGCGTCGAGCGATTGCCTTCAGCAGGCTGGTCTTTCCTGTACCGTTGCCACCGGTGATGGCCACTTTGGCACCGAGCGGTATCTCGAATTTCGCGTGGTCATAGAGCATGCAGTTGCCGAAGCTCAAGTTGAAATCGTCTGCCGAGATGGGAAATTTACTATGCAGTTCCAGGGCCTTGCTCTGGCGGAACCGCACGGTGCGAATGCTGTCAGGGGCCTCAATCCCTTCGAGCGCTTCGAGGCGCTTCTCCATGTTCTTAGCCGCCTGGTACATCCTCTTCTGTTTGGTGCCGGTTGCTTTCTGATGTCCCAATCGACCTGCATTCTCGTTGCTTTTCTTTGCGCCCTTCTGCTTGGCGTCGACCTGCCGTGCTTTTTTCCGTTGTTTTTCGATGGCGGCTTCAAGGCGCTCGCGCTCGCGCATCGCCTCTTCGTATCGAGCCGCCTGAACTTTGCGCTCTTCTTCTTTCTGTCGCAGATAGTCGGAGTAGTCACCCCAGAATTCGGAAATACCGCCGTCTTTGAGCTCCCAGATCTTGTCCACTACCTGATCGAGAAAATAACGGTCATGGCTCACAATGAGCAGGGCTCCATCAAATGCCTTGAGTTGTCCGACGAGAAGACTGATGCCGTCTTGGTCGAGGTGGCTCGTAGGCTCATCAGCAAAGATCGCGCTTGCCTGCTGGGAGAGCGCAGAGGCAATCTTGGCGCGTGTCTCCTCTCCGCCGCTCATCGTCTCCTGCGCCACTCCGGCGACGTTGAGACGGGAGAGCATCTCACCACTGCCCTGAGCCGCATCAAGGTCGAGTTCATCGAGTTGGCCGATGAGGGCAATGCTGCCGAAACGCCTGACGTCGGCGTCCGCAATGGTAAGATTGCCGCTCAGAATTTTAAGCAGGCTGGTTTTGCCTGCGCCATTGTCTCCCACCAAGCCGATGCGATCGTAGGAGTAGATTTCCAACTCTTCGATATCTAGGATATCGCGGCCGGCATATTCCAAAAAGATGTCTTTAGCTTTGACTATGAGTTCCATAGGTTGAACCGCCTTTTGTGTATTAGCGTTTTACTGGAAGCGCAGCCATGCCAAAAAAGATTGCTCACGTCGATTTTTCGCCTTTGCCCAATTGCCGGCGCGAGCGTTTTGGCCTTGCGCAAGCCGGCAAATCCGAAAATGATAGTTGGCGACGAATAAGGAGCGCGATGTGGGATGTCAGTGCAATACCTCGTCGTCGCAAGGGCTTGAAGGCTGACGCTTGAACCGATGGCTGCTGCCTCTTTTTTTCGAATGCTTGGGCTATTGAATCTGCCCGGTATCTCTTTTCCCCACGTTTCGGACGCTCGGAGCAAGCAGCATAGCCATCGCAAGCAGTACCATGGTCGCTCCAGAGCCGACGAACCATAACGGAGCTCCAAGCAGATCCGCAAAAACGGAGGGGGCTGCGAGGCCCATGGGCATGGCCCAAGCCATGATGGTTCCGTAGAGGCCGAAAACGCGGCCTAGGTACTCAGGAGGTATCTGCTCCTGCATAAGGGCAGTCTGGGTTCCCGCGTACAACGGGGAGCATGCGCCCATAAGAAAGCTCACCGGCAGGAAAGCAGCGAACAATGACGGGCCGAGCGATCCGGATACGATTGCGGCAATGCCGAAGCCGGCAATCGCGGCGACCATGGTGAACGACCTATTGCGGAACCCTCCCGTAACCGCCAAGATACCGGACCCAGCCAGCATGCCTGCAGAAAAAAGGATTTCCACCAAAGCGGCATCCCCCGTGCTACCGCCAAAATGCCCCAAGGTCATTATTGGGAACAATGCCGCGAGCGGAGAGAACGCGAAAGCGAAGACGAACCCGCACCAAAGAAGGGCGAACAGCCCCCTGTACCCCCTAATCAGCTTGTAGCCGTCCGAAATCTCAGAGAAGAGCTCTCGAACCTTATTGGAAAAGGACAAGCTGCGGTCGGCTTCGTCGAGGCTCCCTGCGTCTATCTGTGCGGCGAGGATGGCTAAAGAAGCGAAAAGCGCTCCCAGCACGTCGAGGACAATCATAGCGGTAATACCCGCCACGGGATAAATCACTGCTGCAAGCGCGGCGCCAAGAATGTATCCGCCGGACTGAATCGCCTGAGTCACCCCCGATAGGCGAACGAGATGCTCCGGTGGGGCGAGATGGGGCGTGAGAGATTGGGAGGCTGGCGTGTAGAACGAAGTACCAACTGCACGGAGAAACAGGGTGATGAGAATTAGCCATGCAGGTAAGCTGCCGGCCAACGAGGCAATCGCCAAGGCGGCACCCACCGCGGCAATGAAGAGGTCGGCGCCGATGAGGACACGTTTCAAAGGCAGTCTGTCGACAACGGCGCCCGCAAGGATTCCGAACAAAGCAATCGGCAGAAAGCCTGCCAGCGATGCTAAGGAGAGGAGAGAAGACGACCCTGTCGTGAGGGCGAGATGCCAAATAAGACCCATTTGGAGAATCGAACTCGTCAATGTCGAAACGAGCTCGCCGCCCCATACGAAACAAAGCTTGAATTGCCATGAATGGCACAGCAGAGCAGACCTGCCCCGAGAGGTTTCAAATATCATGGTTATGTCCAATCGTGAAATGGCGTGCAGAAAAACAGCGCGACGCCACAACAGCGCCGCTTTCTAGGCGCTCATCCACGTGCGGAAAAGACCAACCACGACACCCCTCCTTTGTTAATTCGGTCTGGCAAACCATGTAATATTAACGCGGCTTGAGTTTGCCTGTCAAGAATCGAGCATCGGTAAGGGCAATCCTCTCTGGCCATTCGATTCCTTTTGTATCTTTGGTTGCATAGGTGACCCGCCAGGGCTATTACGCGTGGAAGAGGCGCCTGCCGAGCTGGCCGATGAGGCGCTGAAGATGGCCCTGGTCAGGCGAAACGATCCCAAGGGATGCGTACATCATTCGGATAGTAAGAATGTTGCCAGCAGGTTTTGCGGCAACCGCAAAGGAGCCGTATCCTGCAGCTGGAATCACGTTGCAGCATCCTGACCCGCATTCCGATTGGCGGACGGCCCGCTTCGGCATCCTGACCAGCACAGCGATCGAGCCTTGTCATTCCTTGGATATGCCGGTTGCTCGGGGCGGTCCCGACGGAGGCCCTCGCCTCCCCGGTCCGTGACCCAAGAAGGGCAAGCATGCTGATCTGCATGGCTGGTTCCTCCTTTATGTAGACGACCATGCAAAGAAGGGACAACCGAGGAGGCAGGTTACTGATGCGGGCTCCCGCACGCCCATGACTACCCGACGGGCTGTTTTTCATCTCCGATGCCCGCATTGCAGCATGAACGAATGTGCCTCGACATCTCTGCTGGCATGGTACGACTGGGATCGCACCTCGACGCATCCTTGCGCATACTGCCTTCCAAGTTTCGAAACCGGGAAGGAAAGTGTATGTGAGCGACGATATCGGCGCCGATTCGACGCTCGAGAGGGAGATTGCGCCGATTCTATCCATCGGGGATGCATTCCCGAAGATTCTCATCACTCGCACGAGGCATGAGCCCCATACCCGGGAGGGCGTGCTCGTGCTGAATTTCGCGAGGTGGCTGCTTGGCGGGTAGGGTTCTGAACGTCGCATTGGGATATCGCGCGACAGGGCACGCAGGGCTGTTTGTGCCCGCACGGGAAACGCCGTCGCCATGCGGGCGGCCTGTCGTGTCCGATTAGCCTTTTGCTAAACAGGCTTACGCCAACTCATGGGCAAGCCACCTGAGACTATTCACTTTGCTTATCGTTGACAAAGACCTGTGGCCTGCGGTTTTGTGAACGGCTCGTAAGCCACCCGCGTCGACTCACTTACTGTTGAAGCTGGTGGTTTGCAGGCTCAAAGGCGGTTGAGTTTCAAAACGGGCGTTTTTCGGCGATATCGAGCCTCCAAAGGCGGCTCTCCGTGCCCCTTGGGACAAAAATAAAAACTCAATACTCTGAGTTTGAAAATGGTTTTTGAAGTTGTCCCAGCTTTTGTCCCCGAAGCCGATGAAACGCGACGTCGCGTCATTCAGCGGCACTCACTTCGAGATGCCGCCGAAAACTGGGTGCAACTGGAGTGACGAGACGGCAAAACTATAACCACCGAGTGGGAATAATAAGTCACGTTATCGTGAGGTTTCTTTACAGCGGGGAGACGTGTTTCTACGTTTCCCCGCTGTGTTGTCGTATCCTCGGAAACCTGCAAGCCACCGGATAGATGCGTGGGAGTTGGCAGGTGAGATTCTCCCATGGGCAGTATGGACCTGCAGCTAAACGGCTTGGTGATGGCATCGTTGCGGCATCGACTGGTACAGACAGCACGATAACGTGAGTACTACCTGGGTGACGAGAATGCTGGTACTGACGGGTCCGAACGATCCCCACAGACGGTCGGGTTTGGTACTCATATGGCACTCACGGCCATCGGCTTGTACTCAAAGGGGAGGAGTGCCAGCGCAAATGGGCATTGCGAACCCATCCGGGCAACCCCTACGATAATGCAGTCGCCGAGTCGTTTTTCAAGACGTTGAAGACAGAGCTTGTCAAGGGGCAGGTATACGAGGACCAGAAGGAGGCCAGACAGGAGATATTCAAGCACATCGAGCTCTATTACAATACGAAGCGCATGCACTCGACTCTTGGATATATGAGTCCTTGCGACTTCGAGCGTCAAAGTGCATGAAGATACTTAAAAATGTGTCCAATCGAGGTTACGCCCTCCAATCCTCCAAACATCGTCTGGTACGGATTATCGTCAGCACCCCCATCCGCACCTTAGAGGCTATCAAACACACCACTTCCAGGCGGTCTGCCTCGAGACCCCCATCTCGCGGGCGGCGTCGGCGACGTGCTCGCCGCCCCCGACCCTGTCGACCAGGGTCCTGCGCCCCAGTGGCGTGAGGCGTGCGCTGGGATGCTGTGACAAGGGAGGGCCTTCCTTTCTCGCTGCGAATCCAGTCAATCCACAGCTTGGGGGAAGCCCTCCCGTCTGTCACTCCTTATTCCGTTAACAACGTCCTGGCACGCAACAGCTAGCTCGTCTTTCCTGACACGCAGCAGTCTCCCGATCCTTATGGCGGGGATCTTCTGCCGCTCGATGAGCTTGTAGACCGACGTCTTCGATACGCGCAGGTATTCGGCGACCTGCGGTACGTCCATGAGGCCGTTGGGTAGGTCGTTCGCTTCGGATGTCGAGGAGGCAGCAGATTCCCGTTTCCCCGCCCTGGCATTCTCGCGGCTTTCTGCATCATTATCCGATATTCCCTGGGGTGCCGGGAACGCGTCGTGGGCATCTGGAGGATGTTGTCTTTCATGGGGCGGACCTACCGTCTCTCGTCTTGCATCTGGTGCCCCTAGGTCGCAACGAGGCCCAAGGAGTCGCGTCTCTTGGACGGACAAGCAGAGATGTACCTGTTGGGAGGCGTGCGTACAAAGCCTGACGGGACGCTAGGCAACGCTAAGGCTCGCTAGGTCATGACTCAATGAAAAAAGAGAGCGGCAGGATTGACCACTCTCCGCTCTCATGCATGCACTGCAATCCATTTGAACGATAATGTTTGTAATTACAAACAAATTAACAACGCCTACTTCGTGTTGGCGCAAGGGACGGCAGAGTAGTGAAGATCACATCCATCGCCATACGCAACCATAGCAGGATTTCTGACTGCACTATCGATGTCAGAGACAACTTGATACTGGTAGGAGCAAATGGCAGCGGGAAAAGCTCAATCATAAGATGCATAGATCTGGCGCTTGGCAAGACGACGCAGCAGTTGTACTACTCCATCGACAGCTCTGACTTCGAGGATGAGGAGCAGCCTTTTACCGTCGATGTCAAACTAGGAGAGCTCAGCGAAGATGAACTGTCGTTTTTCCCGGATGATTACGACGCCTCTGACAACTCCTTGACTGTCCGCATGGAAGCCGCCTTAGATAAAGGCGACCTCACAATTAGACGCTACTTTCCAAAAGGCGCTGGCGATGACAATTTGAGAAGAGAGCAGCTTGCGAGCATCGGATGGAGCATGATTCCTTCCGATTTCTCGACTACGCAGCTTGAGCCAGGTAGGAAGACCATTGTTGATGACTACCTCAAAGAGGTTGACGCCTCTGGAGACGAGTCGAAATTGGCCGACGCCATCGAATCCCTCTCCGATGCAATTAACAGTTCAGGCGCCTTTCATGCCGCGCTGAACTCTCTAGCAAACCAGCTTGATCCTGTGCTCGATGGAGGTATTACGACAAATAAGCTTCACTTCGTTCCCGAAGCTGCAATCAACGGAGATTTACTGAATAACGTGCGGCTTCAGATAGAGGGCAAATCTGGGACTGCTCGTGAGGCGACTGAGCAGTCTGACGGCACTAAGGCTCTTATCGCCTTTTCCATCTTTAACCTGCTTAATTCAGGCGGGATGATTGCCATTGACGAGCCGGAAACTCACCTGCACCCTTCGGCTCAGCGAAACTTGATACGCATTCTTAAGAGCACCGGGCGACAGCTCGTCATAGCCACGCATTCAGGAGTAATTGCTGGCGATTTCGAACCCGACAACATAGCGGTTACACGCGAGGGGTTTTCTCCCGTGCAGCCGAAGCGAGGCTTTCTCGCGGGTCAAGAAGACCAGAAGACTCTTGCAAGGTGGTGGATAAGCAGCAGGATTGAGCTTCTGACGGCGAAACAGGTCGTAGCAGTCGAGGGACAATCGGACAGGATGGTGCTGGAAAAGGTTGCGGAGAATACGGGGCGTCATCTTGAAAGAGACGGCATTGAAATGCTCGAAGCTGGTGGATGCCAAGAGATGCCGCATGTCTTAGAAATCTTTGGAGAAAGCGGATTCGGCCTCCGAGTCAGTATCTTGGTTGACGAGGATGCTGAAAAAAATATGGCTGATGCGTTAGAAATCGCGGCAAAGGATTTAACGTCAAAATCCGTTTACGTATCGAGGAAAGATCTTGAAGCGGAGTATGTAGCAGCCATCGGGGCAGATAGGCTGTGGAAGGCATTGGGAGAGTCAAGCCTTTTTACGCCAAACATGTTGAAGAACTGCACTATCTCAGATGACTTCGGAAAGCCTAGTGAAGATGAGCTTGCAGAGTTTTGCAGATGCAAGAAAAATAAGATTTCTTGTGCTGTTGTTGCTTGCAAGCTGCTGGACAAGGTCTCTGCACAGCGGGTTTCCAGCGTTATCGAGGTGCTACAAAATGCCGTTTAATTCGTATGAGGCCACTGATGAGCAGCAGAAGATTTTCGATTACGAGCCTTTTGGCATGGTAATTACCGCGCCGGCTGGGTGTGGTAAAACCGAGGCGCTTGCCTATAGGGCAAAAGGCCTTCTTGAGCGATACGATTTTTCTGGGAACGGCAGAAGATTGCTCATCGTCTCCTTCACTAATCAAGCGCGAGACAACATTAGCGAACGGCTTAAGAAGTACATTGGCGTGCAAACGCTAAGAGAGCATGTCACGGTTTGCAACTTTCACGGCCTAGCCTCACGAATCATTAAGGCGCACGGTCAACTCATAGGCATCGGGAGCGATTGGACCCTGGCGAGTGTTGACTGGGTGGGCAGAGAGCTTCGCGCCGGTGAATACGGGCGAGACGACAGCAACCAGGCTAGACAGGCCTTACGCGACGCAAAACTTACGTGCTTGACCGATGGCGACGTAAAGAAACAGCTTGAAGGCGTTAGTGGGCAAGCTGGCAAAATCGCCCGTAGCATCGAGAAAAAGCGAATCAACGAGAAGATGATTTCCTATGACGACCAAATCAGGATTGCACTGTGGCTGCTACGCGATCAGAGAGTAGCAGAGCTTTACAGAAACCACTTCTTCGCAGCGCTGGTTGACGAGTTTCAGGATTTGACGCCTCAACAGCTGAGATTCGTACAGGCGCTTTGCGGTAAGAACATCACTTTTGCCGGCGACCTTGCACAAAGCATCTATTCTTTTGCAGGTGCAGATGCAGGTTTTATACAGCAGGAGATTGCCAAGAGTTCTAGTATGCAGATAAAACTTCTGAAGTCATTTAGATCAGCTCCTATGATTCTAAATACCGTCAATTCTCTGTCGCCGCTGACTGGCAGCGAACACCTCAGTGCTGCCTTCCCTGTCCGCTGGGGATCGGGCGGAGCTGCCGGTCTTGCACCCTTTGACAACGAGAATTGCGAAGCTGCGTGGATTGTTGGCATGTCAAAGTCTATCTTGCGACATTGCCCGCATCAGCGAATTGGCATCATCACGAGAGCGGATTACCGCGCGTACGCCACAAAGAGGGTGCTGACGCAGAATGGTACCGAATTTACGGATTGGGGAAGCGGCATATTTAGGCCAGAGGTGGCAGGAGTCCTGAGAGACATTTGCTCTGATATAAAGACTCGATTTTTTGCAAGTAATCTTGAGGTTCTTCAATATATTCAGCAGAGGGCAGCTACCTATCACGTAGGTCAAATAGAGGAACTTGAAGAGGGATGCGGTTGGCTCTTTGACCAGCTTTTCCAATGCAATTTTGAGCTATCAAGAGTGCGTGAAATCGAAGAGAGAATCACCGTGCGAAGAGGAAATGAGACTATCGCAACACATGAAGGCGTTCACTGCCTCACGGGGCATGCTGGAAAAGGTCAGCAATTCGACTGGGTGTTTGTGCTTGGCCTTGAGGACGGAACTATACCTGACTATAGGGCGCAAAGCTCTGGGTCCAAGCGTGAAGAAGCCAGGGTGCTCTCTGTAATGATTTCCCGTGCGCGGATTGGCGTTTTTGGCACTTATATAAAAGTTGATACACAGAGGAATTACAGAAAAAGGCCTTCGGAGTTTATTGGGTACCTTAATAAGGTGCCTGGTTTCTTGTGCGGTAAAGACGATATTGAAATGTGGTGCAGCAAAGCTGACTGGCCGACGATAGCATTGATGTAGCTTGAGCTTTGTGAGACTGCGAGTAAGCGCGCTGGAATAATTTGCGATGTAGTTACTTGGTATGAGAAGAACCACATTTCCCCAGTTCAGAGCTGTCACTCTTCACTCGAAAATCGTCACTCTTGGGTCGGGGAGTGCCCCACCCCGCTAATACCGTTCCGTCCATGTATGTAGACACCGACCGTTTTGACCCACCTATCCAATGCCTGTGACCCACCTGTCCAACGAGATTGACCCACCCCATACGTTGCCTCACCTTTTATCCTGTCGGTCGAATAAGCGACCGCACAAGGAAAGGAGACGGCAACCATGGCTGTCAACAGAAGGCGGATACTCGAGCTCTATGACTATGGCGAGGGCTTGAGCATCCGGCAGATCAGCGAACCGTTGGGTACCTCACGCAACACCATCCGCAAGGTGATCCAGCAGGCAGGAGACCTCGGCATCACCAAAGAAGCGCTGAAGGCGGGGGACGGATCCGCGATCGACGCCTTGTTCGCTCAGGCAGGTAGGGCCGACAGCGACTATGAGCCCCTTGACTACGGATACCTATCCAGGGAGCTGGACTCACCAGGCGTCAACCTCAAGCTCCTTCGGACGGAGTACTGCCAGGAGTGCGCGAGCAGGAAGGCAATGCCATATCAGTACAGCCGGTTTTGTGGGCTCTACAAGGAATGGGCGAGAAAGGCCAACGTCACGAGAAGGATCCTCCACAAACCATCGTATGCCTGTCAGGTGGACTGGGTGGGTGATAGCGGCGAGGTCCGCTCGCGCGTGACCGGTGAGGCATCGAAGGCCTACTACTTCGTGATGACCATGCCGTATTCGGGGTGCATGTACGTAGAGGCGTTTCCCGACATGAGGATGCATTCGTGGATCGCCGCGCACAACCACGCATACCGCTTCTTCGGAGGAGCCCCCTGCATCACCATCCCCGACAACCTGAGGACCGGCGTGCGCAAGAGCGATCCCTACGAGCCGCTCCTAAACGAGGTCTATGGGCAGATGGGCGATCACTTCGGCACGGCCATCGTCCCCGCGAGGGTCTATTACCCCAAGGGCAAGGCCCAGGTCGAACGTACCGTCAAGATCGTGGAGACCTGGGTCGTCGCCTACCTGCGGCATAAGACGTTCTTCTCCTTTCCCGAACTCAACGAGGCCGTCTTGGAGCGCGTGGACGACCTGAACGAGCAGGTCGCAAAGGACAGGGGGGCCTCGCGCCGCGAGCTGTTTCGAAGAGACGAGGTAGAAGGGCTGCTACCCCTTCCCAACGACGACTTCGAGTTCGCCACGTGGCGCAAGACCAAGCTGCAGCAAGACGGCCATTTCCAGTTCGAACGCATGCGCTATTCGGCACCAGCCGCATACATCGGACAAGACCTCGACCTCAGGATCACGTCAGCGACCGTCGGGGTCTATGGGGGAGGCGATCTCGTCTGCATCCACAAACGACTATATGGGCGTATCGGGCAGTATTCAACCGTCGAGGAGCATATGCCCGAGCATCTGCGCGCGACCGCCGACAAGCTCTGGTCCGCACGGGGCTTTGCCGCATGGGCGCACAAGGTAGGTCCGGCGACCGAAGCCTGCGTGAAGGCGATACTGGAATCGAGGAAGATCGTCGAGCAGACGTATCGCTCGTGCAGGGGGCTCAGGTCGCTGTGCGACAGGAAGGGTCCCCAGGCCCTCGAGGCTGCCTGCGCACAGGCCCTCGAGCTGGTGAAGACCCCCAGCTACACCCAGGTCAAGAACCTCATGGCACAGGCAGAGGATGCGCCTGCCCCGATAACCGACCAGGACAGACTCGTCCGTGGCGCGATCGGCCCCATCGGATACCTACGTGACCCCTCCGACTATGCGAATCACCCGAGACGCGAGGACAAGGATGATGGCGATGAACGAACAGACCGTTAGGAACCTGATGGCGCAGCTGGGATACAGGGGCATGCTCGCGGAATACGAGACGCAATGCGACGGGGAGTGCCCGACCATGTCGTTCAACGAGCGCTTCGGCATCCTGCTGCAGGCGCAATACGACGCCAAGCGATCGGGCAGGATAAGGAACTTCCACCAGCAGGCGAAGTTCTCCCAGCCCTTCGCCTGCATAGAGGATGTCGATTACGCGGCGGACCGCAAGCTCGATGCAGGTCTGATCGGTGAGCTTGCGTCATGTTCGTTTGTCTCCAACAGGGAAAACGTGCTCGTCTTGGGAGCCTCGGATTGCGGTAAGAGCTTCCTGGGGTGTGCCCTTGGCAATGCCGCATGCCGCCATCAGGTGAAGACGAAGCACCTGAGACTGGCTGACATGTTCAACCTGCTCGCGAAGGCCGAGGCCGAGGGCAAGTACCTGAGGACCTTCAATGACCTGGCCAGGACACCCCTTCTGATCCTGGATGATTTCCTGGTATCCATCCCCACCATCAAGCAGGTGCAGATATTGCTCGAACTCGTGGAGCGGAGGGAGTACGGTGGCTCGACGATAGTCTGCACGCTGCTGCATCCATCGGACTGGCAGCAGCGCATCGACGAGAAGATCCAGGCGAACAGCATCCACGCACGTCTCGTGCCGAATGCCCACTGGATCGAGATCGGGGGAAACACCCCCATGCGCGAGCGCATGGGGTCGAATGGGTAGAGTCAAAAGACCCGGTCGGCATCCGACTTGCCGGCCGGGTCAATCCTCATGCACCGGGTGGTCATCCGAATCGTATCGGTGGCTCATTTTTGTTGGATAGGTGGGTCAAAACGGTCGGTGTCTACACCATGTAGTCAGTTGCACGCAATCGAACCGCGTTTCCGCAGGTCAAACATGTCACTCTTTGGTCGCGTAAAAATACTCTCCTCAAGTGACTACAGAGCGTGTAGTCACCGCTGACTACAGGGTGACTACACGGCTTTCGCGATAGGAGAGTAGAGGGAATACCAGCTCGCTTGCCCTGCTGACTACATGGAAACAGGCTATGCAACGATCGAGCGGGAATAGACGCATGCTCATTGTCCTGATGCTCCAACAACGAAAACGACATGCAAGAAAATACTTACATATTACCGACGAAAGAGTAGTGTTTTATTACCCTTAATGGTATACAACGTAAGTATGAAGTTCAGCGAGTACATATCAACTTTGCCCGATTCTTATCGATGGAATCGCCTACCTAATGCCATACTACGTTGACATGAAGAGCGGTGTTCAGGAATGGGCGGAGAAGCAGCTCGAATATGCCACGCAGCGCCTGGGCGATGACGAGTATGCGAACTGGAAGGACTCCTACAGTCAGCTGGGAGCCCAGAAGTGTACCAAGGTCAATGCCATCAATGCTCACTTTGATTACGTCAAGACGCATGGAAAACGCCCAGAAGCGGAGCTTGAGAAACTTCCCGTCGAGAGCGATTGCGAGGCCATGAGAGAGTCTTGCTGAGGGAGAAGATGATTAATAGTGACTGGCCCAATACGAATGGATCTTTATTCTCCAGGCAAAAGATTCAATAGCCCTGAATTCGCAAAGCAATTTCACGATTGCATGAGCAACAGCGAAAAAGATGCGAAGCCTAGTACTTGTCTGCTATGCGGTAAGCCAACAACTAGTTTCTGCAATTCGCACTCAATTCCAAAATGCTGTCTTAAGAACATTTCTGATGATGGTCATGTATATACAATTAATCAGATACTTAACTTTGGCCCTATAGACAGGGAAAAGGGTCTGGCCCGTACGGGTACTTTTAGATTGATTTGCAAGGAGTGTGATAACCAATTCTTCAAGAATTATGAAAACCCAACTGCTTACCTAGACGAACCAAATCAACAGATGCTCGGCCAAATTGCAACAAAGGACCTTCTTCTAGAGATTAATAAGGCATCCATCCTAATAGCTTTAGATGAAAAGACCGAACAGAATGATACAAAGGCTGTCAGAGAATTGGATTTTAGTGAAAATATGAAGGCACTTGGTAAGGCAGTGCACGCGGGAAGAGGCAAGGGATCTCCATACAAGCTCATCATGTTCCAGCAGCTAAACTACGTAGTGCCGTTTGCCTTTCAAGGGGTTGCTAATTTAGTCTCCGATTTTGATGGGCACATGATAAATAACTTGTTTTTATACAATCAATCGTATCGTCTTGAGCCTCTTCATATTGCAGTATTTCCCCTTAAACATTTTTCGGTCGTGCTTTTGTTTAGAAATGCGGCAGCAAAACGATACAAAAAATTTGAAAAGACGTTTCTGAATCTGTTACCAGAAGAGCAGCTAGCTGTGATTACAAAAATCCTGTTCTCTTACGTTGAGGAAATATACATCTCAAAAGCAATCAGTGAAGATGCAATAAACGACAAGGAGCTAGAATCGGCAATACGCATGAACCTGATGTATCTTGCATTTGGAGGTGATGAGGAATTTGTTATAAAAAAAGCATGCAGACAATACGCCATCAACAGCCTTCCGCATGTCCCTAATCTTCTCAGCAGTGCATATGCTTTATGAAATCGACTTGCGTGCCTCGGTACGCTGAAGTCGTTTTTGACGCCCAATCCAGGGGTAGCCAGTAACATCTCCGCTATTTCAAAGCATGGCGTGACACCAACAAGCACTAGAAAGAACCAGGGGGTCATCGATATATCAGAGAGTGAAAATAGTTTTGGTTTTTATTCCATTTTGCTGCATGTTACTCATCCATTAGCGGCGGTCAGTTTTTTAATATGGCTAAGATAAAGTCGTCCGAGCTTTCAGGGAGTAGAAACTGACAAGCAGCCCCGAAATCAGCCGATTCGGGATTTATTTTATGATTGACGACCTGCTTTTTCGCCGGGATGAGATTCTTAGTATAGTGATGAAGATGACATCGGAGGGCTTTTTATGATGCCGGAGCGTCAGCTGATTTTCTCCGCTTCCCACCGTTTGAACTTGCAGTCTCTGTATGGGTCTCAGTCGATTACGCTGGGAACTGCTCAGTCCAAGTATCTAAACTGAATGTTATCTCTCTGAGCCGAGTGTCATAGACGTCTGAGCTGATGCCAAGAAGGTCGAGAACGATGCACCTGTAGAGCAGGCTGAGCTTGCACAGGTAGAGGGCGCAACGTTTGCCGTCGAAGTAATCCCCCAGATTACGTTTGATATGCATGATACGAACTCTGCTGTTCTTAAGGTTGCTGAGGAGGTCATCATAGATGGCATCAGTCACTTTCTCTTTGCCGAAAATCACGCCACCGTACTTATCGATGAGAGTCTTAAGGCAGCATTTTAGTGTCGTGTCCCTTTTGCCTGGATGCAGCTCAGTAAACAGGTGCTTCCACTCCTGGAGGATTTCCACCATGGGCTCGGCCAGCTCGACCAGGAAAGCCAAGGAAACGTCCACCGGCATGCCGTTGTCCGAGACGGCATACAGATAGAGCTGATTGACTATGCTAAGCTCGTCGAGCAGCATCTGCCACCGTCCGAACAACTCGTCTGTCAGCGCATCCTCGAAATCGACTAGCTTGAGTCCCATGCCCTGCAGATAGTCTGCAGAGTTGAAGTAGCTCAGCCGCTGCAGGAAGGCATGCTCATGCACGGTAGCAGTATCCGATTCTGACGGCGGCCGCTCGTCCGAACCTCCTGCGAACTGTAGGTCCTTCAGGGGAACGAAAGGGCCGTCGAATATCATGAGCAGACGCTCGAGCTGATATAGCGGCTCCAAGAGATGTGACCAGTAGACGGGCTCCAAAGCCGTGATGCGGATCGTGCGCCTGGGTCCTTGAGCGATGAGTATTCGGCAGTCGGTCTCAATGGCAGTGCTGGGCATGTTGGAATCGGGCATTGTGCGGATCACAGAGCTAAGCTTCAGAACTTTTGGTCCGCCGAGAATCCCGCCTCTAAGCTCGTAGGTTGAGGTCACCTCTGTGAATTTCATCTCGTGTTCCATGTTTCTGTCCAATCAACCGATACCAGTCAAAGTCTGTGCCGACGATTTCGTGCGTGGTATTCTCGACTCTCCACACGGGGTGCTTGCAGTGACTGCCCGCTATGGCGACTGGATTCGAGAGTGGCGATATGTATTTTCCAATTGCGCGCGGTTCGTGCCAGTTGCGATTGAACTCGAACCACCCCTCCTCATACTCGCAGACATGAGCTTCAAGACGGCATCCGTCAAGCTGTCCATGTATGAGCCTTTGGTAGTAGACCCGGACTTTTTTGGACGAACCTAAGCGGCTGAACCAAGCCTTCTCCCATACTGGTTTGGGTTCAACCAGCCAAGTGACTTCTTGATTCTGTCCTCGTTATGGTATCTGATCCACTCATCAAGCATCGCCATGAATTCCTCGGCCGTTACATCCTGCCAATCCCTGTAGTAAAAGAACTCATTCTTGGGTCTGCCGAAAAGGCCTTCGCATGTGCTGTCATCCGGGGAGCAGGCCTTCCTTGACGTCGATCTGGCTATTCCGGCCTCATCGCACCTCCTGATCCAGCGGCCTCACCAATAATGAACTCCGCCATCCGAATGGAGGGCGGGCCCTTCGTCCTCTCTGGGTGCTGGTGTCGCATCTCCAAGCATGGTACCTACAAACTTCGCGTCGGGATTCTGCGGAGCGCTTCGTGAAACGACCTCGTCGTCGAGGCAGTCCATGATCGGTGACAGATGCGTCTTGCCGAACCCGAGTCCGGACTCGGTGACGTCGGTGAGCCGCGGTCCGTTCGGCTCCCTTGCATGGAACCTGCGCCTCACAAGGTTCCCGGGACGTTCTTCCCGCCCTCCGCCATGGGAACTATGGCGGCGTCTCTTAGTGTGAAAACATCCTGCCCTCGACACGTTTCCTGGCAGCATCGTCATCTTCGATCCAACGATAGAACACGCTTCGGGATGGATGGCCAAGCCTGGGCGCAGCTTCGGTAACCGTTCTGCATTCGACGAGCATCTCGAGGCCTGTCTTCTTCTGTTCTTCTGTGTAATGAACCATCTGGACTCAAATCTAGACCAATCCTGGTACAACTTTTCGTCCGGCCCCTTCTTTCCTCGTCCGACCTTCATTCTTCTGCCAACGGCCAGTCGACTAGGTAGCAAGCATCAAGGCCACCCTTGCCGGTCGCGTACGATAGCTCCTCATTGATTTTCAGCACAATGCCGACCAGTGCCGCTAGCATGAGGCAGTAGTCGGATTCCATTTCTTTCTCTGTGAAGTCGGATACCGAGCCAGATCCATGGTCGTATTTGTTCCTCAGCGCCAGAGCATTGCTGAACTTTGCATTGTTTAGCATATAGCTCAGGTAGTCTGCTTCATCCGGCGAGAACAGGGCGCTCGAGTATGCTATCGCCTTCTCCGACACCAGTTTCTCGATTTGCTCAGAATAGCGGACGAAATCCCTACGCCTTGCCGCCCCTCGTTTCCATACCAGCTCGATAAGACGCGCCCGCGAAGTCAGTTGTAGTATACCGTCGTCTTCGGTTTCCACGAATCCGTTGTCGATTAAATACTTTAGTTGAGGACGATAGACCTCGTAAAAATCGTTTTCCGTAAGATGCAAACGCGTTACCAGCCTGCAGAACTCGCGACCGTCTTTTGGATGTGTAGACGAGTGTGCGAGTGGCGATTGGTCGCTGAGAAGCAAGTTGGCAGGAAGTTCGAATTCTTCGCCCTCAACAAGGTACTTCCTGTCGAGCAGCGAGGGAACCCCCCCGAAGCCTTTGATGGTTACGTACGGGAAGTAGTCAGTATCAATGGACCCATTCTTTACATACAATGTGAATGCCCTAAGCGCGCGTTCGATTTCGGGTCCGACTGCCTTGCACTTGTCCAGCCAAGATGTCTCCTCGGTCGGGAGACTGATGCTGAAGCCCTCGATTTCAAACTCATCTTTGATATAGTCGTTGAAGAACCACCCAATCGCATCCTCGAGCCTTATTTTGCTCTCAAGCAGGAGCCTCCTGTATCCAAAAACCTCTTCGAGCGCGGCCATGTTCTCTATTCTTGCTTCAAGCGTCATCTGATACTCGTCATGAGGATGTAGGCCCATGGCCTTTAGCAGCGTCGATCCGGTCCGTCCGTGTGAGGCGCAATTCAGCACGCCGTCTCTCCCTACAAGATCAAAGACGTAGAGGAAGTTATTGAGTATAGTCGCTGGATCAGCGTATTCCCGAAGCCACTCCATGCCAAACGTGCGCTCGAGGACACCATCCTTATACCTAGCCTTCTTGCAAGCCTTCTGTTCTGGCGAGAACTGCACCACCGAGCCAAAGCGCACGCCGTCATTTGGATTGGGGAATATCTCCCTCTCCAAGGATCTAGTACGCCTCTGCGCCGTAACTCTCACTTCGGGAGATGGGCTGTATTTGCCGTTTGCACTAGACGGCCACCTGGCAAGGATGCGAACATGGTTGAGATTTACATCTGGAGGCGTGCAACCAAGATAGGACAGCATAACCTGGTCAACATCGACATTTGACAGCGACTGCGGCAAGCAAAGGTGCCTACTATCATTGCCGGCCACGGCGAAAGCGCCGATGATGGCCTCAGCTGAAATATGGGCATTGGCCCGCATGGCCTCAGCCAACGATGCATCATACCGATTCACCACCTGCTGATATCCTAAAAGGCATGGAATCTGATTTGGAAAAGCATCCAGCAGAGACTCGAGGCTCTCAATCGGCACATTGCTCCATAGGTTCGCCGCGGCAAGAAACTCCCAGAAACGTTCCGTGTACTGCTGCTCAACGCCATCAAAGACCGTCGAGAGGCTTTCGCTCTCGATGAGACTCGAAACCACTCTGCACCCGGCGTCAAAAAGCCTCCCAGCGGACTCGGTTAGCGCAGCGTGGTTCGCGCTTTTAAGAAAATTTCCGTAGGCCTCTGCAATTAACTTGCACTGATGTATCTCGATGGCGTCATTCACGGTTATGATGTTCTGCATGGTCCACTTTTCCAAAACCTCACCAGCTCGTTCGAAGTAGTACGACGCTGCAAGATCGGGTGCAGGAAAGTATTCAGCCCGGTTTTCATTGAAGTCGATAGGCATGCTGTGCTCCCATTCGATTAAAGCGGTCAATCAGGGTATTGGCTTCTCCAAATTTACTCACGCTACGCTTCTTGCAGGAAAAGAGTGTTTTCCGCATGCTGACACCCCTGCGAGACAATCAGTCCAGTGATTTTCAATTGATGAGACGTTTGCAGAATCTAATGCTCCCTTCAGACAGAGAACCCCTAATGCATATCATTGTATTGATTGGACTTCAAACCGATTCGGACAAAAGCTCAAGCAAGGCCAATAGGCTTGGGGGTGCGCCCCTTTTACTGGAGACGCCTAGGCTGCGATGCCCAGGCTCTTTCTGTATCGAAGCGGGCTGAGCCACCCCAGTGACTCCTTCTCTCGCTCTTCCGCATAGTAATGCATATATGTATCGAGTTCCTCCATGAACCCCTCGATCGAGACCTTGCCCCAGTCGTTGTAGTAGAAGAACTCGTTCTTGAGTCGGCCGAAGAACCCCTCGCATGCGGAGTTGTCCGGCGAACACCCCTTGGCAGACATCGATCGGACCAGCCCGTTCCTCTCGCAGAGTGCAATCCATCCCGGCCATCTGTAATGAGCCCCTCTGTCGCTATGGATCACTGGGCGCTCGTCGTCGGCCAGCTTCCGACAGGCATCCCCGAGCATCTCGTTGACCAGCTCGGCGTTGGGGCTCGTCCCGATCGTCCACGCCACCGGGAAGCCATCGAAGCAGTCGATCATGGGAGAAAGACAGGCCTTGCCGGCATCGATATGGAACTCGGTTATGTCGGTGAGCCAAAGCCTGTTCGGCCCGCTCGCACGGAAGTCGCGCCGGACGAGGTTCTCCGGAGCCTTCGATATCTCTCCCGCGTAGGAGCTGTATCTGCGCTTTCTCTTGCCGTAGGCCACGACGCATCCTTCCTCGGCCATAAGGCGCCTGACAACCTTGCCGGACAGGGTTATCGGGTTCTCCCGCGCGCGTAGCCGCATGCGGATGTAGCGATAGCCGCGCCTTCGCTTCGCCGTCTCGAACTCCTCGGCGACGGCGGCGCGGGCCTCCGTGTATTTGTCGGGTGCCGCCTTGGCCGCCTTGATGTAGTAGTAGCTGCTCGATGCCATGCGCATGGCACGCAGGGAATCCGTAACGCCGAATCTGGGGACGAGCGCATCGACGGCCAGCGCCTTCTCAGCGTTGGTCAACCCGTCGATGCTCCCTCCTTCTGAAGCGTTCACCGTCTCTTCCAGAGCCGCGTTCTTGAGCTCGAGCTCGCGCACCATTGCTTTGAGCTGCTCTTCGCCCAGTCCTTCGAGGTCGGTTCCGACTGCGTTCGCCACCTCTTCGGGAGGGATTTCGGGTATCTCCATGATTCCACCGTCCACGTACCTTCTCTTCCAGCTGCAGACGGTGGGCGCGGAGATCCCAAGCATATGGGCCACCTCGGTCAGCGTGAAGCCGTTGCTTCCGTATGCAAGGCCTATCGCTAGACGCACCGTCTTCTCAGGATACTTTACTGGATGTGGCGAGGACTTTCTCCTGCTGCCGTTGGCGGCGCGCGACCACAACGACGCGGTGGACTTGCTGATGCCGAACTTCTTCTGCGCCTCGCGGACGGAATGACCATCATTGCAGTAGCCGATCAGAGACTCTCGTACTTCTTTTGGATACGCCACGAGCGCTTCTCCTTGACTCGAAGCCTCCAGGATTATGGGCGCACCCCCCTTGCCCATTCTCCCATCGATAAGGCCACGGCAAGTCACCTTAAGACCTTGTTCACGGACTCGGATTTCAAGGGCAAGTAGGCGTCGTTCTAGGTTCGAGCACAAACGGGTTTTCGCGTGAAGCAGATGGAGTTCGACCGAAGTCGTTTCAAGCGAGCCATCGATTATGTAGTCAGTACGATTCCCGAATATTGCATTCCCCCTGTTCGGGACAATTACTCTCTAGTCGGAAATCGTCACTCTTCAGTTGTGGGGGTGTTCTTCCTAGTATTCGAAAAATTCGGACATGTAGTCAGCTGTGCGCAACCGAATTGCGTTTCCGCGGGTCATACGTATCACTCCTCGGTCTTGCGTAAATACTCTTTATTTGTTGTCGTACGTCAGGACGTTGTTTGCAGAATGGGACGTGACAAACAGGAGAGACTCCCCGAAGCTATGGATTGTCTAGGCCTGCAACCAGAAGCGAGCCCCTCCATGTCCCAACATCTCAGCGTATGACTCGCCCCGATAGGGCGCCGCACTCTCTGCGTGTTGATGCTCACCAAGAACTAGCCCTCGTACCTGCTGACCATAACACGGCCCTATATGCACTCCTCGGGCTCCCGATCCTGTCGTGCCGTCTTCCAGAAGAGACGATTCTTCTCCTCGAGGTCGTTGGCGTTATGGCAAAGGAAGAGGAAGAGAATCTCGATCATGTAGTTGAGGGAATTCTGCGAGAAGTGAAATCCCTTTGCAAGCAGGGCGTCTCTTGTCATCGTCTGGAGCACGATGTCGCCCCTCTTGGCTAACGGCGAATCGACGTTGTCAGTGATGACGATCGTCGTCGCCCCCACGTCGTTCGCGTTGTCCATTACCGGCTCGAGTCTTTTGGAGTATCCCGAGCTTGAAAGTATCATGAGGCAATCTCTGCCCGTGAGCTGTAGCGCGAGCTGCACGCTACCGTCGACGGAGAGGGGAGCGGAGCTTCTAATGCCGGCTTGGTAGAGCTTGTACGAGGCGTTCTGCGCAACGGCGAGCGTGTTGCCTACGGCTGAGACGAGCACCATATCCGACTGTTCGATCGTGTTTATCGCTCGCTTGAGAACCTTTTCATCGAGCAATGCTGTCGTGCCCTTAAGCTCCTCTATCTTGTTCTGGAGGATGTAGGCAAGGGAGTCCTTCGATTTGGAGAGCGAAATGTCGTTGCCGCTTTCGAGCGATGCCCCCGAGGCGGTCCGCTCCTCTCGTACGAATGCGAGGCGGAGGTCTGCGAAGCTGTCGAACCCGAGCTTTCTCACAAAACGGGACATGGTCGCTCGGGATGTGTCTGATTTGACGGCAATCTCGTAGGCATTGAAGGAAGATACCTTGTCGTGGTTTTCTAGGATGAAGTCCGCAATCTGTCTTTCTGAGAGAGAGAGCTCGCTATATGAAGCAAGAATTGTATCGGTGACGCTGACGCTCTGCCCCATGATTCCTCCTGTAAGCTCCTCGATTGCGAAATTTGGTTTCGCAATGTGATTCATTTTCAATGGCTATGGCTTACTGTGAAGCAATTAGATAATACCAGATAGACAACCTAATATCACCTAATATAAAAACCAGGATGACTATGGGCCACTTGGTGGACTATGCAACTCACGGATAATCATGTACCGTTTACGGAAAATAAGCACGAAAAATAATCCCATAATGAAATTCGATTTAATATCGAAGGCCGAGAATCGACCGTTCGGTTCCGGCAAGGGCATATTAGCGAAGATTGAAAGGTTGGCTATGGCGCTCGTAAAAGTGAAGGACCTGCTCGAAGATGCCACGAAGCATCATTACGGTGTACCTGCGATAAACTCGATTAATCCGGAGACAGTCCGCTTTGCAATCGAGGCCGCCGAACACGAGCGCCTCCCCATCATCGTCCAGTACTATCCGGGGTTCTGTGACTACATGCCCGTGAACGTCATGGCGTTTGCCGCCTGCCAATATGCGCGCAAGGCGAGCGTGCCCGTCGCGGTGCACCTCGACCACTCAAAGGGATATGACATCGCTGTCGGCGGCATTCGTGACGGCTTCCCCTCCGTCATGGTCGATGGCTCGTCTCTCCCGTACGAGGAGAACGTCAGGCTTACTAGCGACGTCGTGAACATCGGCAAGGTGTTCGACGTGGACGTCGAGGCCGAGCTGGGCCATGTGGGCGAAGGTTCGAGCGTGGATGACATCGTCAATACCGACTACTACACGAGACCCGACCAAGCCGTCGACTTTGTCGAGAAGACCGGCTGCGGCTCGCTCGCAGTGGCCGTGGGCAATGCCCATGGTCCCTACTGCAGGGAGCCTGACCTTGACTTCGATCGCATCAAGGAGCTCGGGGCTGCTGTCGACCTCCCCCTCGTCATGCATGGCTGCTCGGGTATCCCCGACGACCAGATGCAGGAGGCCGTAAACCTCGGCATGAGTAAGTTCAATATTGCGACCGAGTACTTCCGTTGCATCTATCACTCCGTCGAGAAGCACATCGCAGGCGGAAAGGTCTATGACGGCGATGGGGTGAGTCTCGGATCGTGCTGTGCCGACGATGCCCACGCGTTCGTAGCCAAGAAGCTCCAGCTGCTCAATCCCAATCACTTCAGCCTCTAGGGTTCACCAGGCAAATTCGGAGGGGAGGGCGGAAGACAATGAAGCGTTTCCTGATCATGAGCCACGGACACATGGCAAGCGGCATCAAGAGCTCGGTCGAGATACTCACTGGTCCATGCGAGGCCATTACTGCCATTGACTGCTATGTCGATGACAGCGACTATGTCCCGGCTGTTCGCGATTTCATCGAAGGCGGTGCCGAGGGTGACGAGTCGGTCATCTTCACGGATATTCTTGGCGGCAGCGTCTTTCAAAAGGTCATTCAGGAAAGGCCTGAGGTCCATGGTGTCATGCATGTGACCGGGACGAACCTTGCGGTGGTAATCGAGTGCCTTCTCACAGGTGACAGGCTCACTCCCGAAAAGGTCTCCGAAATCGCGACTCAAGCGTCTGGCCAGCTCAAGCTCATCACGATTGACGAGGGGAGGAACGACGGGGACCCGAGCGATGTCGCTGCCCAGGAGAACGATTTCTTTGCATAGGTTCATAGGTCATCCCAGAACGTAGGCGCTCGAGACAAGGAAAGGAGGATGCATGATTGTACAGGTCAGGATTGACGACAGACTCATACACGGCCAAGTGGCGCTCATGTGGTCGAAGTTCCTGGATACCAGGGGAATTATCGTAGCCAACGACGCGGCTGCAAGAAGCGAGGCGGTCAGCTCGACGCTTAAGATGTCCTGTCCCAGTTCGCAGCGACTGCTCGTAAAAACCGTTGATGATGCCGTCCGTGCGATCAATGATCCGCGTGGCAAGGGAATGAGAATCTTCGTGCTCACGAATTGTGTGCGGGATGCCCTCGAGCTCGTAAGGCGTTGCCCCGGTGAGATCAGCGAGGTGAACATGGCGAACGTCGGTCGCTTCGATGGCGCGAAGGCGAACGAGAAGACCAAGGTTATTACCGGTGTCGAACTGACGAAGTCCGAGGTCGAGGCTGCTCGCGAGCTCTGTTTGACAGGTGTGGACGTTTATCACCAGACGACGCCAAATGATTTTAAGACTGATGTTTCTGACATTATCGGCAGGCTCTGAGGACCTTCAAGGAAGGTCTCCACTAAGAGCAAGAATAAGGAGGTTCTATCAATGCTTGGTACTGCGTTGCTCGCCTTCCTGGCTGCTTTCATAAGCCTGGGTGGCAACTACATCTTCGGTCAGTGCATGTCTGAGCGCCCCCTCGTGGCAGGTCTCGTGGCAGGTGCCATTTTCGGCAACATCCCCGCGGGCGTCATGATCGGTGCTGCCCTCGAGGCAATCTTCATGGGCGCCGTAAACATCGGCGGTGCCGTCACGGCCGAGCCCGTGACCGCAACGACCCTTGCCGTTGTGTTCGTCGTGGTCATGCACATGGACCAGGGCGTGGCAATCGCGCTGGCCGTGCCCATCGGGCTCCTTGCCGGCCTGTTCTACATGTTCATGCACCTTTCCGTTTCGAGTCTTGGTGCTCCCCTCATCGATAGGGCCGCGGCTTCCGGCAAGGAGAGCAGAATCAAGCTCGTCCACTTCGGCGGATGGGCCGTGAAGTATGGTCTCTGCTGCCTGCCTACGTTCTTCGGCGTCCTGCTCGGTGCCGAACCCGTCAGCCAGATGATCAGCCAGATTCCCGCAACGGTCATTGCAGGCTTCACCGCCTCTGGCAACCTTCTGCCTGCCGTTGGTATGGCCATGCTCCTCAAGATGCTCTGGGACAAGAAGCTGGCCGTGTACTTCCTCCTTGGCTTCATCCTGGTCTCCTATCTGGGACTTCCTATGGTTGGCGTTGCCGCCTTCGGAATCGTGGTCGTGGTCGTGACCTCGCTGCGAGACAAGGAGGTCTTTGATCTCGAGAAGGCTAAGGGAACGACCGACACGGCGGACGGTGCGAGCCCGGCTATATCCAAGAGCGACGAGGAGGCATTCTTCGCATGAGTGAGATAAACGGTAGCGCCCAGAGCTCAGGTTCTAGCGCAGGCATCGAGAGGAACCCGCAGGAGATGCGCGTCAACATGAGCGCGAAGGATCTGTCCCCTGAGGACAGGAAGATGCTCCATAGCATCTATTGGAGGTCGTTCACCGAGTACTGCTTCTGGGCAGGCGAGGCGGAGGCAGGCTCCGATGGCTTCATCTATTCCATGATTCCAGCCTTCCGTCGTTACTACAAGACGGAGGACGAGCGTCGCGACGCCATGATGCGCCACACGACGTGGTTCAACATGACCGAGAACGTCTCGACGTTCGTCATGGGTCTCGTGGCCTCCATGGAGAAGGAGAACAGCGAGGTCGAAGGCTTCGACACCAGCTCGATCGATGCCGTCAAGGCGTCGCTCATGGGTCCCATGTCAGGTCTCGGCGACGCCATCTTCTGGGGCGTGCTTCGCTGCATCGCCGCTGCCGTGGGCATCTCGATCGCATCCACGGGATCGGCGCTCGGACCCATCCTGTTCCTGCTCATCTACAACATTCCATCCATGCTCTGCCGTTGGTGGATGACCGTCCTCGGATACAAGCTGGGGAGCTCGTTTCTCTCGAAGGCGTATGCGTCTGGCGTCATGAGGATACTGACCAAGGCTGCGGGTATCTTGGGCCTGCTCATGATTGGTGCCATGGCGGCGAGCTTTGTCAAGTTCAGCTGTGCCCTTGCGATTCCCGTGCCGAACGCGGATGCGGTCCAGATACAGACCTACCTTGACGCCATCTTCAAGGGTCTGGTCCCGTTCTCCCTCACCCTCTTTTGCATGTGGCTTCTGCAGAAGAAGGTCAACGTGGTCTGGATCATCATCGGAATCATGGTGCTGGGCCTTGTCTTCGGCATGACGGGTGTCGTGGCCGTTTCAGCGTAGACATCCTCGTCTTGATATGGCGTTCGTGCATCATCGTCGGCGTGTTCCCATTTCCCGTCGGTGACGATGCACGAACGTATTCTTGGTGCATGGTTCGGTAGGGCCGGGCCCATGCGAGGGAGGAATGAGAGGACCATGAAGACGAAGGCGGGAAGGGGACGGGGGCACTCGGAGGGTTGCCTAATGAGTGCGGATGTGGCTAGGGCCGAGGCTATGGGAGCAATCAAGGTAGCCATGGTCTCGCGGAGGGACCGTATCCTGATGGCAGCCCTCGCCGCCCTCCTGTGTGCGGCCTATGTCTCGTTGTATAGGGTCGGGAACGACGCGGCATGGGCCGTTCTCGCTGTTGTCGCAGGCGTGGGTGTCATCTGGTTTGGGTTCACGGCCGCCTCGTCACTCCAGTGGGCCAAGTCGTCCGTTGTCGCGCTTGACGAGTATGACGGGCATGCCAGCGATGGTGATGGGATTGCGACTGCAAGGACACGGGGCGAGGAGTAGGGCACGTCATCGCAAATGCGATGCGAACGGCCTAAACGTGGAGGAGGATCCGGATAATGGATGGTGATCGTGCGAGGTTGCTCGAGAGACTTCTGAATGGCGTCTCTGGCAAGGTGTCAGTGATCGGGTCAATGAATGCCGACTATTCCATTCGGGTGAAGCACCTTCCTCATCCCGGTGAGACCGTTCGTGGTGATGGGATCAAGCTGACGCCAGGTGGGAAGTCGGCAAACCAGGCGGTATGTGCAGCCACCCTCGGAGCGGATGTCATGATGGTGGGGGTTATCGGGGGAGACTCAAATGCCGAGTTCCTCATGACCTCCCTTGGCAAGGCGGGAGTTGATACGCGATTCGTCAGGAGATGTGATGCTCCAACGGCAGCCACGCTCATCGTCGTTGATGCTGCCGGGGAAAACACCATCGCATACTCACCAGGTTCGAACGACCTACTCACTCCCGCGCTGGTGGGAGAATGTGCGCGCAGCCTATGCATGACATCAGTGCTTGGTCTCTGTCTCGAGAGTCCCCTCCCAGCGGTGGTTGAGGGTGCGCGAGTCTGCCATGACCACGGGGTCGAGGTGCTGCTTAACTGCTCGCCTCTGTCTGGTGAGCTACCTCACGAGTTGGTCGATGCTGCGGATGTGTTTCTCTTCAACGAACAGGAGTTCTTTGACTGCACGGGCCTCGAACGTCCGTATGGCGACGATCCGGCACGCTATGACTGGGATGGTCTTGCGTCCGCAGCGGCAGATCTGGGATTCGACCGCCTGATCGTGACGCTCGGGGCTCGAGGTTCCGTGGTGGTCGATGGCGGCCCTTGTGTTCGCATCGATCCCTATCAGGTGGTGCCGACGGACACGACCGGGTGTGGTGATGCGTTCATGGGAACCATGCTCGCAGGCCTTGCCTCGGGGTACTCGCTCGCGGAGTCAGCAGAGATGGCTTCGGCCGTTTCTGCTTTCGCAGCCACACGCATGGGGGCGCAGCCTTCCTATGGCACCGCGGACGAGGTGCTTGGTGCGCTCGGTATGAGATGAGGGTTCGCCACATCGATGGTGGCGTCTATGAGGCGACCCAGCACAAGTTCGCCTACGACTCGAACGGGCGGGCTCTCGCTTGCGAGGAGATGGCGATGAAGGCGTCGAGCGAGGGGCAGCTACCATCATTTCACGAGGACTTGCGCCGCGTCCCGCACGAACCGAAGACGCTCTACCAACAGGTGATGCGGTCCATCTCCAAGCGTCATGCTCGTCACTACTACGACATATGCTGACTCGGTAGCTCATGGGCGAGGGATACAATGCTTGTCGAAATTGGTTCTTCCGTCAAGGTTGGTGCTCTCAAGGAGAGGTTCTGCCACACACCATGGTCGAGACTGATTGACGCTAGGACTGGTACTTGCGCCTCTTGTTGTTGCCCGCGCGCATCGGTGAGCTTGCGTGCGACAACGGTGGCATGCGCGATGGACTCGAGCCTGTGATTAATTGCTGGGCGACCGTTCGCAGAGCTCATGAGCACCAGATAAGTATCGAGGCTGGTCGAAGAAAGTTCTGGTAGATGGTACGAATCGAAATCGATGACCTCATCTACTTGTAGCGCTTATCATCGAGTGGGAGTAAACAAAGGCCAAGCTAGTGGTCTCTATACGACCGTCGCAAGAACGTCCATGAGCATCTCGTAGGACTCAACGGAAATAAGCTCCTGCTGGAGATGCCTGTCCTCGACTATCCTTACCAGCAGATCGTAGAGATGCTCCATTTCTATATGGTCTCCTGGCTCGACTGCCAGCAGGAAAACTATCTGTACGCTGTCCCCCTGCTCACTCCAGCGGAGCGGATCCTGCAGAATCGCAACGGCGACATGCGTCTTGATCGCCTGCGGTTTCATCGTGTGTGGAATGGCGAACACATCATTCATGCTTGTGTCTGCGACGCGCTCGCGCTCTAGGACGGATGCGTAGAACGCATCATCGACAAGACTATCCTGTTGAAGGTCGTTACACATCATTTCGAGGAGAGTGTCCTTCTCGACGTGCCTGGGCACGAGGCGGAAACACCCAGGTGAGAAGAAGCGACGAATCTGTTCGAAGGCCTCTTCCTGCTGGGTCGAAACGAGGCGTGAAATTGCCTTTACATCCCGCGGGCCGAGGCCGATGTCCACAAGGGCCGTGGGTTTGGGACAGTTTTCAAGGGGCACGGTGGATGCGATGAAGTCGAAGCTGTCGACCTCGCTGGCTGTCAGCAATGAGTAATCCTGGAACGAAATACAGTTGGCGGTCTCAACGGAGTCGGAGAAAAAGCTGTCGACCCTGGATTTTAGGGCAACACCCGCAGCCCTTCCAAAGCTGCAGACGATGAGCGCCCTTAGGCGATCCGGACGTTTCTTGGATCGCCTCTCGATGGCCGCACCGATATGAAGCGCGACGTATCCGACGTTCTCCTCGTCAAAGACGTAGGGCTTTTCGCAAAAGACTCGCGAAGTGGCCATGAGCGATATTTCAAACGCGAGCGGAAAGCTCATCTTGATTGTGTTGATGAGTGGGTTGCGAACCGGATTGCCGACCTCGACGGCGCGGAAGATCGATCCGATGTGGTTGGAGAGTCCTTGCTTGAGCGCTTCGTCTTCGCTGAGGTCAAAGCCGTAATCGGTTTTGATGAGCGCCAGCATCTGGTCGATGCGGGCGTCGACCCAGCATTTGTCTACCTGGCTGTCTGGAACGCGAGCGTTCATGAGCAGATGCCTGCAGATGTAGGAGCGTTCTGCCTCGGGGACCAGTATCCGAAACGATCTTTCGATTTCGTCACAGGCAGACGTCGAGAAGTTCTTGACCTCGTCTGGATAGGCGATTGATGGGGGTGTCTGCTCAACGATGCAATCGCTTTCGACCCTCGAAATCATGAGAGCAAAGTGAATCATGACATTCTTGAGCCCATAGTCCGTGATGGAGATGGCTGAGCAGCCAAGTCCGCGCTTGACTATGTCGGCGAGTTCATAGAGATCAATCTGCTCGAAAAGCACCTGCTCGTCTACTGAGAAGTTGGTCGCGTATGATTTGTACGACCTGTCGATCACTTCGTTGGCGAAGCAATCCCTCCGATCCTCTTCGCGGCCAAATAGCCTGAAGCCCTCGCCGCGCTTGCTAATGCATCCGATGCCATAGCGTCCGAGAACGTCTTTCGCCTGGCGAATATAACCCTGTATGGCGCTGTCGCCGACGATGACCTTGTCGGCGAGCTCGTTGGCCGTAATGAAGCCCTTGCTTTCGAGGAGCGTTTTAAGCAGAACGCGAAATCTGCTGTCAGCGGAGGAGAGGTCGGGGTCACCCTCTCCTCCTTGTTGTCCTTCGACAAAGGAAGCAAAGGAGTCCTCGTCATCGAGCACGAGGTGATATCCGGCGCCTCGCTTGAGAGAGATGCGTGCGCCGTGGCCGACGAGCGTGAGGTTCAAGCGCTTAATGTCATTACGAAGCGTCCTGTCCGTGATGCCCAGAGCTTCGGTGAGCTGGGTGACGGGCGTGAAAGTTGAGCCCCGCACGGCATCGAGGATGCGGTCGAACCTACGGTTTTCTGACACGGCAGCCTCCCCTCGGCATTCGCATGAATGGGCGCAATCCTAGGGCGCACCATTGTCGAGCGTAGCGCGACGGCAGGGCGACGACCTTGCTTTGTTCTTCCGCGCCCTTTCGGAAATGACGTCGCACGCGCCTTGCTGTTTTCCGTTTGCAGCCGGAAGTCAGCTCCATTGAGCGTCTTCCTTGCAGCTGCTAAAACTGTTGCCAGAAGGAGGTAAACATAATGTCCACAAGAAAGCTATTGAGCAAGCGTGACATTTTCTTTGGCGTCGAGGCGGCTTCCAAGAGCGAGCTGTTCGCATTTGTCGCAGAACGTGCGGCGGAGTTTGGGGTCACGGATGAGCCTGATGCCCTGGCAGCCGATTTGATGGCTCGCGAAGAACAGTTTACAACTGGTCTCATGGATGGTTTTGCCATTCCGCACACGAAGAGCAGCAATGTAAAAAAGGTTGAGGTTTTTTTCATTCGATCAAAAAATCCCATCCCTTGGGAGGCCATGGACGAAGAGCCCGCGCAATGTTTCTTCGTTCTTCTCGTTCCTATCGAGAACGACGGGAACATTCACTTGCGGATGATTTCGGAACTCGCCACCTGTCTTCTTGAGGATGAGTTCAGAGATGAGGTCAGGATGGTTGCCGACCCTGTTGAGCTTGTCAGCTACATCAACGAAGCCATTCAGATTCGAGAGGAGGAGAAATGAACATCGTCGGAATATCAGCGTGCCCGGCTGGCCTCGCCCATACCCCCATGGCGGCCAAGGCGCTCGAGAGGGCTGGAAAGAGCCTCGGCCACAATGTCAAGATTGAGCAGCAAGGCAGCATGGGCCAAGTCAATGCCATTACGGATGATGAGGCAAAGGCCGCTGACTTCGTCTTGATCGCCTCTGACCAGAAAATTCAGGGCATGGGTCGATTCGAGGGAAAGCCAATCATTCGCGTTGACATTAACGCGTGCATCAAGGCACCGGAAGCCGTCATCAGGAAGTGTGTCTCAGCAGTCATTTCAAAAAAATAGCCCCAAACAAAACTTCACATGCAAATGATCCGGGGACAAGCAAATGGCTTGCCACGTGAGTCATGCATTTGCACGGATTAGAGAACGGACAAAGAGATGAAAAAGTTTCTTTCGGAGGCCAAGGGCCATCTGATGACCGGCATCGGCTATATGCTGCCGCTGATTATCGGCTCGTCGCTCGTGGTCGCGCTTCCCACGCTTATCGCGCTCTTTATGGGAACGACGAGCCTTACGAAGGACCTCACTGGCTTCCTAGGATTTCTTTATCAGATTCAACAGGTTGGCTGGACCGGCATCGGTCTTGTCAACACGGTCCTCGCCGCCTTCATCGCCTACTCAATCGCCGACAAACCTGCCATCGGCGCAGGCTTTGTCGCGGGTGCCGTCGCCACGAGTACCAAGGCCGGCTTCCTCGGTGCTGTGCTCTATGCTTTCATCGCGGGTTATCTCGTTAAGTGGGCACTCAAGAACATCAAGATCACCGGTTCGGCCCAGTCCATTTTGCCTCTCGTGATCCTTCCCCTCATAGGGACCGTTGTCGTTGCGATCATCTCCGTCATCCTCGCAACGCCCCTCGCGGCCATTAACGATGCCATCGTGAACTGGCTGCGTGAGATGTGTACCAGTGGCACCAACAAGATCTTGATGGCAGCGGTGCTTGGGGCCATGATTGGCTTTGATATGGGTGGTCCGGTCAACAAGGCCGCGTGGATGGCTGGCAACGTCCTTCTTGCCGAGGGCATCTATACCCCGGCGGTGTTTGTCAACTGCGCAATCGTCATCCCGGAGCTCGGCTATGCCATCGCCGCCCTCGTTCGCAAGTCTCGCTTCTCGACTTCGATGCGCGACTCCGCGATGGGCAACTGGGCCATGAGCTTTGTCGGCATCACCGAGGGCGCGATTCCCTTCACCCTCGTCAAGGCGAGCCGACTCATCCCCGTCAACGTCATCGGTGCCGCCCTTGGTGCCGGCGTTTGCGCCGCCCTCGGTACTGACGCCATCATTCCCCCTCTCGGCGGTATGTACGGGTTCATTACCATGACGAACCCCTGGGGCTATCTTATCGGCATCGCAATCGGCGCTCTCTTCATTGGTTTTGTGGCTCCCGCACTCGTCGACTTCAATGTCGATCCCGATGCAGAAGACGAGACCATTAGTGAAGATGACATCGATATTTCCTTCGAGTAGCTCTTCGAATCAGGCTCTTCCTCCTCGAGTCCGGGCGTCGCGTGGGTGGCGACGTCCGGACGTTCGATGAACATGCGAGGGAGTAGACACAAGGATTGGATGACAAATGGGAAAAGACATCCATGTCGTGGCGCACACGCACTGGGATCGCGAGTGGTACTTTACGACCTCGCGTTCGAAGATATATTTGCAGAAGGACCTCGAGGATGTCATGGACACTCTTGAGAGCGCTCCCGACTTCACGTCTTTCATGCTCGATGGCCAATCATGTCTCGTGGACGACTACCTGGCTTGGAGACCCGGGGATACCGAGCGTCTTTCCAGTCTTGTTAGTGCGGGCCGTCTCGTGATCGGTCCTTGGTACACACAGACCGACCAGATGGTCGTCAGCGCGGAGAGCATCGTTAGGAACATGTACTTCGGGATGCGGCGTGCCGATGAGCTGGGTGGCTGCATGAGCGTGGGGTACGTTCCCGACTCGTTTGGCCAGGCCGGAAACATGCCGCAGATATACCGGGCGTTCGGGATCGACAGCACGCTGTTCTGGCGCGGCGTCTCGGACGACATGGCCAAGCATACGGACTTTGTCTGGCGGGGAGACGATGGCTCGACGATCCTCGCATCGCAAATCCCCAATGGCTACTACATCGGTGGCAACATTCCCGAAGACCCAGATGATGCCGAGGTTTTCTGGCGGACCCAATGCCTGGAGAAGGCGGGCGGTCGCGCGGCAACCGATAACGTCTATTTTCCGGTGGGTTTCGATCAGGCCCCCATTCGAAAGAACCTTCCCGCGCTCGTTGCGCAGCGTGCTGCCGTCGATCCCGACAACACATACAGAATCTCGAGCCTCGAGGAGTTCCTGGACGATCTCAGGGGGTCGGTCGGTGCTCTCGAAGAAGTTGAGGGCGAGCTGCTGGTCGGCAAGCACATGCGCATTCATCGCTCGATCTTTTCGTCGCGCTCTGACCTCAAGGCGCTAAACACCGAATTGCAGAACTACGTCGTCAACGTGATGGAGCCGGTCCTGCTCATGTCGGAATGCCTTGGCAATGAGTACCCGCGCGGGGCCGTTGACGCGTTGTGGAAACTCATGTTCGAGAACGCCGCGCATGATTCCATCGGCTCGTCTGTCAACGACTCGGTCAACGAGGACGTTCGCATGCGCTACAAACAGGTCCGGGATATCGCCACGAATCTGGTCGAGCTCCATTCCAGACTTATCGTCACGGGGATGATGGACACCGAGGATCAGCATTCCCTGACGGTGTTCAACACGATGCCGAATGACAGGTCGGGTGTCGTCACGTGCAAGATGTACTTGCCGGACGAAGAGTTCTCCCTGGTCATGCCTGATGGTTCGAGCGCGCCATATACGGTTCTCGAGAAGCGTGACCTCACGGATTACGTTCTTGCCCAGACGATACGCCTGAACCCCAGCAGGCATATCGACATCCCCGAAACGATATTCGAGTCAACGGTTGCGATTGCGGTGGATGACGTTCCTCCTATGGGATTTGTGCGACTCGAGCTTGTGAAGGGCGACTCGGGCGAAGAAGCCCTCGCTCCGCTTCCTGCGCTCGAGAATGATTTTTATCGCGTGGTGGTCAATGATGACGGGTCGCTCCGTGTCGAGTGCAAGGAAGGGGGCACCGTCTATGACCATCAGGCGGTTCTTGTTGAGAATGGGGACGACGGCGATAGCTTCAACTATTCGCCCCCTCGTTCGGACCTCGTTGTGCGCTCGACCGATTTTGCGCCGACGGTTTCCATCGACGGGTCCAGCGTTCTTCAGCGTGCGAGAATTTCATTTGACATGATCGTCCCAAAGGACCTTTCTGCTCGTGCCGAAGGAGTCTCCGAGGCGCACTTTCCCGTTGTGCTTGAAGTCGTTCTCGAGAAGGACTCACGGACTATTGGGATGAACGTCGAGGTTGACAATGCTGAGCCCCTGTCACATCGACTCTGCGTGCTTGTTGATGCGGGGTTTGCCACAAGGGTCAACTATGCCGACGAGCAGTTTGGTAGCATCGTCCGCGAGAACGTTCACGAGCGAGACATGAGCCTCTATCGGGAGAGCCTTGGCATGACCGTCGCGTCGTCGGAAGAAGAGAATGACGGTATGCCGCTCAACTGGATTCAATCCGAAGATGCGTGGCAAGAGCCGCCGATGGCCATCGAGCCCACGCAATCTTACGTGGGGCTTTTTGACAAGGATCGAGGCATCGGTGTCTTCCCACAGGGTGTGCGCGAGTATGAAATTGTGGATGACGAGCTCCGAGAGGGAGGAAGAGGCAACATACTGTGCCTGACGCTCTTTAGGACCTACGGGTTTATGGGCAAAGAGGACCTCCTTTATCGTCCGGGTCGCGCGTCGGGCGAGAAAACTATGGAGACCCCCGCGGCGCAGCTTCAAAAGAAGATGAAGTATTCGTTTGGGCTTCAGCCATTTGCCTCAAGCTTCAACAGGGCTAACGTGGCACAGGCGGCCCGCGGCTACAACACGCCATTGACGGCGTACGAGTACGCCCCCTTCCTCAACGGACGCCTTATATTCTCAGAGATGGAGAAGGTTGGTACTGCCGAGGCGAGCGACTCGCTGCTGTCCATCGAAGGCGATCTGGTCGTGAGCTCGATCAAGAAGGCGGAGAATCGCCCCGGCATCATTATTCGTCTCTATAACGGCAAGTGCCATGAGGAGGCGTCTGGTCGCATGGTCTTCGGTCGAGATATCAAGAGCGCTAGTTTTGTCGACCTTCGCGAGAGCGATCTCGGCGAGGCTGTTCACGTCAACCGATCAATCTCCGTCGGCCCTTTGGGGCACTGCAAATTCGTGACCGTCTACGTCGAGCTACAGGAGGTTTAGATGCAGGGAGATAATTTCTTGTTTGATTTATGTGGCTGAGGTATGATTCTCTCATCCAAGAACCGTCCCTCGAGGATTCGTGAGGTCAAGAAATGCTTTGGGAGCCGCATGACAAGGCCGACAGGATTGTCGTCATAAGCGATCTGCATCTTGGTGTAAGCGATGCGTTCTCGCAGGACATAGCCAATCGCCCATTGCTGGTGGACTTCGTCGAGGGTCTCATCGAGGTTGGCGATGTCCGAGAGCTGGTCATCGCTGGAGATTTTCTCGATGAGTGGATCGTGCCGCTCAGCTATCCGGAGCACGAGGACTCAGACGCCTTCTTCGTGGAGTGCATAGCCAATAACCGTGAGGTGTTCGACGCGCTTGGCAAAGCTATCGCATCAGGCATCAAGGTCGTCTATGTGCCGGGCAATCACGACATGACCCTATCCGAAGGTGTTCTTGCTAAGGCGTTGCCCGGTCTTGTTCAAGCTCGTGACGCAAAGGGCCTCGGCCGATATCTGACGGGCGACCGCCACGAGATTGTCGTCGAGCACTGCCATCGCTACGACGTGTATTCCGCTCCAGATACGGTTTCGAATCGAGGGATCGCCGATGGGGGCGACCCCATCTTGCCCCCTGGTTACTTCTACGCGCAGTTGGGCACGGAGTGGGTTGCGGAGGGAGAGCCCTCGAACGTGGTTGACTATCCTGCGGTAGACCGCGTGCCAGATTCATCCGATATCGACCAGCTTGGGGCATATCTGCACTACAAGATCATGACGGGTTCGCTTCTGACCCAGTACACACCTGGTATTGGATTCGAGGACAAGGTCTTCTCCGCATGTTTTGATGGGCTTGGAGGACGGTACTCCGAATACGATCTCTGCCCACGACTGACGGAGGATGGTACCATCTCCTCGCCGACTCTCTATCGTGATTTCCAGCGTACTTGGGATGCGCGTCAGGTGGCCAATGAGGTCAAAGTGAAGAACTCCTTCCTCGACGCCGCCACGGGGACTTCTCTTCCGGAGTATTTCCGTGGTCAGGCGAGCATGCAGTATCTGGACGATCCAGACTGCGGGGTGGAAGTGGTGGTCTTTGGACATACCCACATTCCCGACTATCGCTATTTTGGCGACAACCGCTTCTATGTGAACAGCGGCACCTGGATTGACATCAACTTGGACGCAGCCCCAGACCTTACTCGCACCTTCGCCCTGGTCACCACAGGTGATATCGACCTTGCCAGTCTCTGTCGGTATGAGAAGACTGGCACCGTGACGGATATATCAGAGAACAACTCCGCCGCTACCCGTCGCTGAGCCCGTATCTGAGCACTAGAGCCAACCACGTTCGCGATAACGGTTTGGAGCGACCCATTCGGTCAGGTCAAACCTCATTGCCAGTGAAAACACAAACCCCAGGCTATCAAATGGCGATTGATAGTCTGGGGTTCTCACTTTTATGGGATGGTCACCAACGACAACAAGTCAGCTGTGGCGCGAGGACGCCCAGCTCTATTCCTCATGGGCAGACCTTCTTTGCTTGCGGCCCAGCCAGAACCCCGACAGAATCAAAGACATACCTACGATCAGCAGCGCCGGAACCGGCCAGTTCGACTGGCCCGCCTGGGGCAGAGAGACGACGGCTGCTCCAGTTGAAGAACTTCCGGGCGTGGGCATTGTGGATGATGCGGGGCTGGGTGTTGCCGCTACCTCGACGGAGGTGGTTGCACCCTTGGTATTGATTGCTTCCAGTCTAAAAGTATATTCCGTGCCGTTGGTCAGGTCGGTCGCTTCGTAGCTGGTGGTCGATGCTGCCAAATCAATGGCCGCACCGTAGCTTCCGTTACCCTCCTTCACATACAGCTTGTAGCCGGTGATGGCACTGCCGCCGTTGAAGGGCGTGGACCAGCTCAGCGTAACCTTGGTGTCGCCTGCTGTGGCAGAGACCACGGCAGCGCTGGGGGCGATGGCGGGAATGTCCTTGCCGTCAGAGGTCAACGTCCCGCTGAATACGGAAGTGTCGACATCGGCAGTCAGCGCCACTTTTAAGGTCGCGCCCAGATCGGCATCGGTCAGCGTGTAGGTCAGCCCTGTCGCGTCTGGAATGGCGGTTTCTGTGCCGCCTGCCTCACGATACCATTGGACGTGGTAGTCCGTGTCCTTGGCAGGCGTGCCGGAAGTGGAGGTGAGCGCGGCGGTCAGTACGCTGCCCACAGCGGTGGCGCCGGTGATTTCTACCGTGCCCGTCAGCGTTCGCGCCCCGATTTTATATGCGGCGCTGGAAAGCTCTCCGCTGTAATTGCCGGACCCCGTGATTGTAACGGCCAGTTTTTTGCCCATGTCAGCGTTGGTGACGGAATAGGTTGCGTCCGTACTGACCTCTACGTCGTTCAACTTCCAGCTGTAAGACAGCGCGGCGTCCGGGGTTGTGCCGGTTACCTTGAGGGTGTCGCCAGCATCCGCGATGCCATCGCCGTTTCGGTCGTGGTCCAGCGTGATGATCGGGGTGCCGGAAACCGCCCTTGTGGTGATACTGGCGATCGTAGTGGCTTTCCCGTCGGCTTCGTTTACGAATTCATAGTTCTTGGCTGCGTTGCCAGTCAGCGTGACCGTCACGATGGCGTTGGCGGTGACGTTTGCAGCCTCGGAGGTAAACTCACCGGAAGCGGTGTAGTCGATACCAGGGATCAGACTCTCGTTGGGCGCCAGATCGCCAAAGGTGACTGCGGTGACGGTCGCCTCTCTAGTGCCGTCATACTCCTTGTCTGAGACTTGCGCAGAGGCTACGGTAATCGCTCTTGGCATGATGGACGTCGTTCCCGTGAGAGCGGTGGGGGAGGTGTACCATGCCTTGTCCGCGCCATCCAACGTTACCACGCAGGTGGCAACGGTCTTGTCGTTGTCCGCGTTTTTGTCGGCGGTGGTGAGGGATGCGGTAGCGGTCACATCGTCTGCGGCTTCGACTTTTCCACCCAACGTTACCGCCACATTGGAGAAGCCCGCGCTACCGTCGTAGGTCTTGGTGACGACGCTGCCAATATCACCGGAGAGTGGCTTTGCCTTTAGCGTGACCGTCATGCTGTCGAAACTGCTTGTTAGCACGTCGCTGCCGCCGTAGGCGGCGATGATGGACAGGTCTGTGCCGACGGGCAGTAGCCTGGCCGTGGTGTCGTAGACAAAAGTCGCCGTGCCAGTCGTGTCATCCACCGCAATGCTACCGGAGGTATTCAGCTTGACAAGCTCTGTTGCGGATTTCTGGTAGTAGAAGTCTACGGTGTTCTCTGCGGGTGGAGTGATGCCCTCCTCCAGCGTCAGTAGCATCACCGGCGTGGCAGTCAGGGTGATGGTGTCGCCATAGGTGTAGGTGCTGTCATCCTTGTCGTCATCCACACCTGGATCGCTGGTCGCCTTGGTAATGGTAAAGGAGACCGCGCCCGTACCAAGGTTGGTGTCATCCTCGTAGGTGACGGTGACGATATAGCTGCCGGGTAGCGTCGGTGCAGTTGCGCTGGGACCGTAGGTCGCGTTGGCGCTGGTGGTGCCGGAATAAGAGATTGTCTGCTTGCCGGTGTCCGTCAGTGCGTTGCCGTCCTTGTCGGTGACGGTGATGACCGGGGCGGAAGGGGTCTGGCTGTAAGTTCCGTTCGCCTGAGTCACCTTCACCGTGGCGGTGTTCTTGGGCGTAACGGTGACACTGGCCGCGGTGGTATTCACGCCGGTGGCCCATGCGGGCAGGGTAAGCGTGCCGGTAAAAGCCGTGGTGGTTGCGGACTTGCCGAAATCGGCGGGAACGTCGTTCCAGCTGACGGCGAGACTGTCCGTTTTCTGCGTGTAGCCGTCACCGGTATAGGTGACGGTCAGCTCAGTTGGCAGGCCGATGGCCTCGTGGCTGGCGTAGCCGTCGTCAGGCTTCACCATCAGGGAAATATCGGGTACTGCCGTGATGGCGGCATTCACCGGCTTCACGGTGACGATGAAATCGCAGGCCATGCCGTTGCCGGCCGTGGCGGTATAGGTGTAGGTTCCACCCTTGGCATCCCATGTGCCGGTGGTGGAAACATCGGTCAAGGGCAGCATGCCAAGGACAGTGCCGCTGTCATCCTTTGCTGTGGCGGTCAGCGTTTTCAGATAGGTTTCCAGCGTATCCTGGCTAGCGTTGTGGGCGTCATCTGCGAATATCGTCACAGGATCCACGGAAATCGAGCTGATGGCCGCGCCGGCAAAGACGGCCTCCGCTGTAATATTCTCCGTACCCTCTGCAGGAGTGCAGGTGTAGGTATAGGGACTTGCTGTGCCGGTCAGAGCCACCGCCGTGCCGTCGACCGTCAGGGTCGGCGTATAGCCATCGATGGCGGTGACGGTGTAGGTCACGGTTTCCCCCGCACCCACGGCGGTTTTGTCCGCCGTGACGGTATTGCCCGCAAAGGCTGCGCCGCCGCCCGATTTGGTGGGTGCGGCAACCGTCGCCACGGTGCTGATGGTGCTGCTGGCAGCATTGGACGCGAACGCGCTGTCCGTCGCCGCGTACCGGGCGGAAAGGGTGTAACTTTTGACAGCGGTCAGACCGGTAAAGCTGTCGGAGGTTTGCCATATACCGTCGTCAAGCTTGTATTCCACGCCGTCAGTGGCGGTTGCGGTAATGCCGGTGGCGGTTGCCGTGCCGGTGGGGGCTGCGGGCGCATCGGGCCGAGCCGGGATGTCCAGCGCCAGTGCCGCGCCGCCCACGGAATTGTCGGTAAACACCTTGCGGATATAAACCGTGCTGCCGATTAAATCGGTAATGGAAACCCCTGCGGCGGTAATTTCCGTGCCGCCGGTGGCATCATCCGCATTCGTGAAATATTGCAGCGAATAGCCGAGGCCGTCCGCCGCTTTCAACGTCTCCGCGCTGTAATCCAGCGCCGCGTCGCCTGCCGCCGGGGCGCTGGGCGTAAGGGTGAGGTTCTGGGTCTGTACGTCGGACTTGTAGGTTCCGCTAGCGGAAATCAGCGCCGCGTAGACGGTATATTCGCCCTCCTGCACCGGCATCCCGGTGAGAGTGACCGTTGTGTCCGCGGTAACGGAAATGGATTTGACGCCGGGTGCACCTTTCAGTTCGTCCGCGGTCGCATACGCATTGTTCGCGCCATCTTTTACCGCCAGATAGTACACGGTGCCCGCCAGCGTGGGGGTGGCGGAGGCCGCCGCGCCCGCGTCAGTGAGGTAGGGCACGCCCAAGATGAGGTCCGCGGTCAGGCCACTTGTAATCGAAAGCACGCCGGAATCGTCCGTTTTTGTGCTGCCGGTATAGCCGCTCTTGCCGCCGATGGTAGCGGTGCGACTGGCACTCTCCGGCAGATAGAGGTAAAGCTTGCCATTACCGTCGGTGGAAACATCGTTAAAGCCGTAGCTTGTATCTGTAACGCTGCTGCTGCCGGCGAGGGCGGTGTTTTTGCCCAGGGTGTCAACCATATTCACCGTGGTTTTGTAAACCCGTGTTGTACCGTCGCTGGTGGCGGCAACCGCCGTGTTGCTGCCGATCGTTCCGCCCGTGATGCTGCGGTTTGTGCTGACGCTGCCGCCGGTGATGGTCAGCGAGCCGCTATCTGGCGCAACCCAAGAGCTGTCATTGCAGCCGCCGCCGATAGCTATGGCGCCAGAATGGTCTGTTGCTGCATTGGCGGTGACGGTGCCGCCGCTGATGGTAACCGTGCCGCCGGCACCACCAGTGCTGCCACCGCCGCCGCCAATAGCAGCACCGATGTATGTGCTGCTGGCGGTAACGACACCGCCGCTAATATTAATAATACCGCCCGCGCCGCCAGTTGCACCGGTGCCGCCACCAATACCGGCACCGAAATGGCCGCTGGCATTCACTGTGCCGCCGCTGATGGTAATCGTACCACCCGCACCGCCGGTGCCGGAGCCGTAGCCGTAGCCGCCGCCAACTCCTGCGCCGTTCGTGCTGCTGGCGGTAACGGTGCCGCCGCTGATGGTAATCGTACCACCCGCACCGCCGGTGCCAGAGCCGTAGCCGCCGCCAATTCCTGCGCCCATGTTGCTGCTGGCGGTGACTGTGCCGCCCTTTATCAGAATGGTACCGGCAGAATCGCTATGGAAGTCCGAATAGCATGTTCCGCCGATGGCGGCTGCATAGCGGGAGGTGGCTGAAAGCATGCCGCCGCCATCTTCCAGCGTCAAGGTTGTTCCATCCGGAACATGGATTGCTGCGCCATAGCCTCCATTGTAATTAGAATTCGTATTAAGCGTATTCGTTCCCTCGGCATACAGGGTGAGGGAAGCGCCATTTTGTAAATCTATGCAGCTTTTGTTATCTCGAGATGTTGTGCCAGTACTCATCATGCTGACGTCTTTCAAGCGAATGCTTGCCGTCGTGCCATCTACAATAATTTGTGTTGTCTCGTCTGTTGCTGTGCCGGTAATCACGATGGTTTCCGTTTTGGGAATGTCTTTGCTGCCGCCTGCGTATCCCGCGTAGGTCACGGTGTTGGTGGTGGCATTCTTCTTAGTAATCGTGATGCTGCCGGAAGCAAGATTTAAGACAGCGTCCGCTCCAAGCACGCTGATTTCGTAGTCCTCTGTAAAATTTTTCCCCATGCCAAGGCCGTTTTTAACGGTGGCGGTGAGAGTCAGGGTTCCCGCCGCGGTGGCAGTGAGTGTGTTGTCCGTAATCGTTGCGCCGGTAGTTCCGGCATCCTTGACAGACCAAGCCACCGTGCGATAGCTGGCGTTGGTCGGCAGAACGCTGCTGGAGAGGCTCAGGGGCGTATTGATGAGCAGCGTGGAGGGAACCGCGGCCTCGATTGACGTTACGGGAACAGAAGGCACCGTGATGGTGAAGTCTTTAGTAAACGCTGTGCCGTAGGCGCTGCCGTTGGCCACGGTGGCGGTTAACACCAGCTGGCCGGGCGAGGTGGGCGTGATGCGGTTGCCGTCAATGTCCGCGCTGCCACTCTTTACGCTCCACGTCACGCTCCGATAGCTGGCGTCGGCGGGGGTGAAGCTGGGAGCCAGCGTAACGGCAGTGCCGTTTTGCAGCGTGTCTGGAATCCCACTGATATCAGTAAGGGCTGTGTGGGTAACCGTAACGCTAAACACTTGCGTATAGTCTGTTTTTCCCAACCCGCTGCCGACGATAGCGCGCAGCGTCACTGTGCCGCCCCCCGCGGCAGTAAGCTGCTTACCGGAAAGAGTTGCGCCGGTGCCCCCGGCGTCTGCAATTTCATATCGAACGTCTCTAAAGGTAGCGGTTTCGGGCATCGCCGTGCCGGATAGGGTGATGGTGCTGTTTGCGTTCATCGTGCTCGGCAGGCCGGTGATGCTGGTGACGGAGGCAAAATAAGTTTTCAGCTCGCTGCTGTTACTGCTATTCACCGTACCGTAATATGATGTGCCGTTGAGCGTAACCGCCGCATTGCCTGTGGGCAGATAAAGCCACACCTTGCCATCCTGCGGCTCTACGTCGTTTGCGGTGTAGGTATAGTCTGCACCGTTCATCTTCACGCTCAGGCTGGTTACGGCATCCGAGGTGGAGACATAAGCGCCGTAAAGCCCGCCGGAAATGGGCTTGATTCCATTGTTCAGCATGATGGTGCCGCCGGAAACGGTAACGCCAGTGCCATTGCCGCTGTCGTCTCTGCGTCCGCCGATGGCATAGAGGCCTGAATTTGGAGCATTGGGGGTGGAGACGGTGATCTTGCCGCCTGTGATGTTGATGTTATTATAGCCGCCGCCCTGATTGGATGCCAAACTGCCGCTGCCCAGCAGCGCGCCGGTGAACGAGATGCTGCTCGCCGTGTTGCTGAGGTTCAGCGTGCCGCTCTGCACCTTGATATTGCGGGCTGTAATGTTCAGAAGCGTGCCGCCGGCGATGCCGCCCGCCGCGCCCACCGCCGGGCTGCTAGCGGTGGCAGAAGTGGCGGTGATGGCGCCGGTTTGTGCAAAGGTGATGTTGGAGCAGTTGTAGGACTGCGTCTGGGCAGCGGAAGACACAGCGGGCGAGCCAATGGCCACGCCTTGTGCAGAGGCGGTCAAATCGCCGCTGCCGGTAAAGGTCAGGCTGCCGCTGCCGCCTTGTTTGACAATCGCGCCGCCGTACCAGACGTTTCCCTTGGTTGATGAGGCAAGAGTATTCGTCCCCTGAAGCTCGATGGTAACGGCTGCGCCGTTGTCTGAATTGCCGCGGCTGAGAATCATGGGTACGTTCTGCGCAAAGGACGTCTCAACGTCCACATTATTCAAGATAATGCGGACGTCGCCACTGGCTTGGGTGGTGTCGATAATGCCGCGCCATACCCCATTGGCGCCTGATCCAACAGACCACCAGTATTCCGTGGGCAGCGTAGTACTTCCTATTGTACTTCTCGTGTCCACATAGGTGCCGGAAATGGTGTAGGTACCGGCGCTTTTGATCATAATCGCGCCGACTGCATTAGTGTCATCGTGGGTGTCAAACCCACCGCTGGGGCCAGTTACCGTCAGGCCAAAGACGGTTGTCGTGGTGTCTCCCACCGCAAACGCTTTGACTGGCAGCAGGGGCAGCATCATGCACATTACTAACAGCGCGCCAAAAATTCTTTTTTTCATGACGTTTCCCCTGGTCGTCTGTTGCCTGTCGTGTTCCGTGCTGGTGACAGTCGGGTAAAGATGCTTTTCAAGTTGTCCGGCGGTGCTTTTCGCGCTGCGGTCGCTTTGGGAGGGCCGAGTTTCTTCCGAGGGTAATCTCGATGGCATCCGCCCCGATGTATCAGTGTCGTGCCCGTTCTTAGATGGGCCATGTTTTGTTCCACCGGTGCTCTTCTCTATAAAAGGTGCAGCATTTCCGCCGCTGTCTTCGCTTCGCCGCGGCGATGCACCCTCAGCTTTTGCAGAATGTGGTTGATATGAGTCTTTACTGTGGCCACCTTGATGCCTAGGATGTTTGCGATTTCCTGATTGGTGCAGTCGTGACAGATGAGCTTTAGAACCTGTCTCTCCGCGGGGGACAGCGGCTCGGTGAGCTGCGCCATGGGGCGAAGGAAGTCCGGATAGTTCACGGCCTGCACCCGCGTCTTTGCCAGCAGGCGCTTGAAGTATGGCGTGTTCTCCGTCCAGCCGCAGCTGGTCAGCAGAGGCAGCACCGCCGCACCGTACTGAGCCACCGGTCGGATGAAGCGGTACTCATAGGCCGTGTCAAGTGCTGCGCAAAATTCCGCCTTCCAGTTCTCGTCGCTTTGCCGGTAATGGCAGACGGCCATCAGGAGTCGAACGAGTAGTCCGTCCATCACGCGGGAACATTGCTCGCAGTAAGGCACCAGCAGCGTCAGCACAAGCAGGGCGGAATCATTGTCGCCCCGGGATATGTCCGCCATGGCACAGGTCAGGTAGCGGTAGCGCCACATCGTCCGCAGCTTTGGTACGGGCGAGGGAGCCTCGTCCCTGTACCAGTGCTCGACCTCCTCCGTTCCGCCAAGGCGCATGTAAATCCGCATGGCCATGGCGTCCATGTTGGGGAGAAAACGGACTTCTCCCCGCTGGACAAAGCTTTCCCGCAACGCCGAGAGTGTGGTCAGCGCCGCACTCGCGTTTCCCTGTGCCACCTGCAGGCGAATCAGCAGGCCCATTACGGCAAACTCCATGTCTGGCGTGCCGTTTTTGCGGATCTCGTCCATCCCCGCCACCAATGCCAGCAGTCGGGCGGACACGTCCTCGCCCTTTTCAAATCGGCTTTCGCATAGGGCGCAGTCTCCAAGGCCCACACCGTCTTTTCCCAGTACGGCCTCCACTGGCTTGCGGATGGTGGAATACAGAAGCTCATCCCGTTTGCTCCACTCGCAAAAGTCCTTGCCACCGTTCATGAGGCTGGGTAGGGTGCTGGTGACGGACAGGGCGGGCATCACGATCTCCCGGTTTACCAAAACCCGATACACGCCGCCGAACAGCTCCACCAGTCCGCGGCTGCCCCGATGGGGCAAGGCGATGTCCAGATAGGCCAGCTTACCCCGCACCTCCCCATATTCCGCGTCGCTCTTCTTGAGTTTGGTTCCGTAGTTTTCCAGCTCCCGATACCACCGTTCGCTGGTCTCAACATCCATGTTCAGCGAGGAGAACATGCTCATGCCGCACATAAGCGTGGTCGAGCGCAGGACTTCCTTCTCCGGAAGCATCTCGTAGTACTTTTCCATCTCGTAGTAGTGGCCCGCGCCCACATGCGTTTCAGCATTTTTCACCAGCAGATCAGACACCTTCTGGCGATCGCCGCTGCGAACATAGCAGTCCATGGCGCGGGCATAGTCATCTCGCAGCTCATAGTAAAGTCCGGCGCGCCCGTAGACCGCCCGCTGGTCCTCGACGGCGTAGAGGTGGTTTATCTCCCAGAGCAGGAATTCCCGGAAGATGGACTGAAAGCGGTAGTGCTCCACGCCATCGATTTCCAGCATGCTGGTATCCTGCACCAGCTCGGAGAGCATCTGCCCGACGTGGCTATCTCCGCTGACCATCCGTGCAAGTTCCGGATCAAAGCCATCGAAGGGGGCCAGATTCAGCAAGAGTTGGCGCATGGGGGTGGCAAAGCGGTGAAATACCGCGTCTTCCATGAAGCGGAAGAGCTCTCGTCGAGTGGCGTCCGCCATGGCAGAGTCATAATCCTCTCCATTTTGCAGCAAACGGCACAGTCCGGATACCGCCACGGGATAACCCTTGGTGTCTCGCGCGATGGCGGCAAGCCCTGTGTCGGAGATGGTCACGCCGCTCGATTCCAGCACACGGCGGATACTCTCCTTGTCCAGAAACAGCGCCTGCGCATCGATGACCGTCAGCAGGCCGGAAAACTGGAAGGGGAGTAGCCAGCCGGGCGTTGTACCCCTGCTGAGCAGCACAAAATGCCTGTTCTGATTGTCCCGAATCCATCCACAGAGGGTTTCCTGCTGCTCCGTGTCCTTGAGAGATTGCAGCTCGTCAACCACCACGGCCTCACAGCACGGGGGCAGCGGCTCACGCAGCGCGTCTGGCTGGGCGGCGCTATAAAAGGCGGACTGCTTCTTTTCCAATAACGTACGCATGACAGTCGTTTTGCCCATGCCAAAAGGTGCGCTGACGAGAATAACTCGATATCGCGAGAAACTATGTTCGAACAGCTCCCGCAGGGCGGGGGCGATGACGATGCTGGTCGACGTGTCCATGCGTGGCCCTTCTTGCTTTGCAGGGCGAATCTATAAAAATGAATTCGCCCTGAACTCACGTATTTTATTTTGCATCAAGGTGCCTTTGTTTGTGAATCCACCGAAAGTTTGAGAGCGGGTTTCATGGGTGCGTATTGTTTCCGAGTGGGCCGCCGACAGAGCGTCGACGAATAGGCGTGAATTTGGAAGGATTTGCGGGCCCTGTGATTTACGACGCCTTTGCCAGGGGGGAGGTATCGGCCTGCGAGTTCGGCGAGTGGATGGGACGGTGCAGGCTTTTACGAGGGAGCCAGAGGTGGGAGTGGGGAGACGGGTCGGGATATAGCACTTGCGATTAATTAATGTCCGATGCGAAGCATATCCTCTTAGCCGAAAGTTGGTTTGGAGGGAGACGTGAGAACAGTGCTCCAATGCGCGCATAAGGCTCAATGCCTAACACATGCGGTGAAAAAACGGTTGGTTGCATGCAGTCCAGCAGTGAGGCGATATGCCACGCGATCGCATGGCGCACTCGTATACTTAGCATGTCGTGCGCAATCGCTAAGGCATGTTGCAAACGTTGGATTGAAACAGTTTGAGGGAGTGGCAGAGGTGTTGCCAAAAACGGCCAGCGTACATTTTTGTACGTTGGCCGTTTGCCAATCCCAGAAACTGAACAAACTGTATTATGGATGATGAACTAAGTAAGAAATGGCAGGAGGTGTTGATTTTGAAACTCTATGCGCATACCGGTCCACGTTGCGAATCAGAATGCGAATCCCTGTCTTCTTCTCGAGGCATTGATGTGAGCGGCTGGCAACCTCTTCAGGATCATCTCGATAACGTTGCCAACAAAGCCTCGAGCTTTGCCAGTATTTTCGGCTATGGGAGATGGGGCTTTGTCCTCGGGGAACTTCATGATGCTGGCAAAGCAAGTGACGCCTTTCAGCGTAGGTTGCGAGGTAGCAGCCAAAGCGTTGACCATAGTACTGCCGGTGCAAAGATGGCGGTCGACAGGTATAACGGCAAAGGGCAGCATGCGGCAGATGGCACTCTCATGGCCTTTGCCATTGCTGGTCACCACGGACAGGTTCCAAATGGTTTTGATGCCGAGCGCGGTCGCTCGCTTCACGAGCGACTCGAGGCACCTGTTGAGCCCACACCAGCATTTGACGAGATGCTTGAGGCCCACTCGGTGAACCTTCCTCTTCCAAGTCAGCTTGAGATCGCTCCCTTCGGCAGGGGTGTGACGGGCAAGCTTGATGATCATGAGAGAAGCAGGAGAATCTTCTCCGCATTCATGTTCGATCGTATGCTGCACTCATGTTTGGTAGATGCAGATTACATTGACACTGAGGTGGTCATGACACCGGCGCTGGCGGAGATTAGAAAGTCCCATGCGGATGAATATGAAACGCTTTCGGAGCTTTTGGTAAAACTTGAAGCGCACATGGTCCAGCTAACCGCCGATTCGGAAGACTCCTGTGTGAATAGGGCCCGAGCTAGCGTTCTCGATGATTGCCGTGAAGCGGCAATGTCTAAGGCTGGCATATTTACGCTTACCGTGCCAACAGGGGGAGGAAAGACCCTCGCTTCTCTGATGTTTGCCTTGTCTCATGCGGTTGCAAACGGCCAGCAAAGGGTAATTTACACCATCCCATTCACAAGCATTGTGGAACAGACGGCAGATGTCTTTCGCTCGATACTGGGGTCGGAGAACGTCCTCGAGCATCATTCTAACTACGACTATCCGTTCGTGGAGATAGACGGTGAAAGCGTGAGTCCCGACCGTATGGCAACAGAGAATTGGGATGCCCCAATCATCGTGACTACAAATGTCCAATTGCTCGAATCTCTGTACTCCAATAGGCCAAGCAGGTCTCGCAAGGTTCACAGCATTGCTCGGAGCGTCGTGATACTTGACGAAGCACAGAAGCTCCCCGATGAGCTGCTTATGGCAACACTTGCTGCGCTTGAGGAGCTTGTCGCTGACTTTGGCTCAAGTGTGGTCCTCTGTACGGCCACACAGCCTGCAGTACAAAACCGATGGCCATTTGGCTCCCATCCCCGAGAGATTATCACGCATAGGGAACTATTTGATGATGCCTTTTCTGCCCGGTCGAGATTTGTCAACGACGGAATGATTTATGAGAGCCAGCTAGTGCAGAGCCTCTCGGCGTGCAAGAAAGCACTTTGCATCGTTGACACCAAAGCAAAAGCCAGAAGAATATTCGATGACGTTCGCAAAGATGTTGAGGCCACTGAAAGCGGGTGTCATGATGGCGTATTCCACCTGAGCGCAGGAATGACCCCTGATCACAGAACACAGGTACTGAATGAGATTAGGACCAGGCTGAATGACTCTGACAGCCGGTGCGTGGTTATCTCTACCCAGCTCATAGAAGCTGGCGTCGATATCGACTTTCCATTGGTATACAGGGAGCTTGCTGGAGTTGACTCACTGCTGCAGGCGGCCGGTCGCTGTAATCGCGAGGGCCGACTAAGGGGTGAGGGCGGAGCTCCAGAGAGAGGCATTGTCCACGTCTTCGAGCTGAATGGTCGTGACGGGGAAGGAAACAATGAGCCGGAGTTTGGCCAGGCTATCGGAACTTGGCTTGGCAAAATGCGACTGATTACCAAGCAGGTTATTGCTAGGCATGGCGGGCAGATTGACCCGGCTCTTTCCGACGATTTTTTCGAAGCCAGATACCAGCAGGGTGACCTCGACGCACGTGGCATATATGGGTATCTGAGCAGCAGGGCCCTTCCATCTCCACCACATCCATTCTCGACCCTCCCCTTTCAAAGGGCAGCCAACGACTACAAGATTATCGACGACGACTCCACAACCGTTTTTATTCTGCGAGAAAAGAAGGCGAGGGAGCGTTATGACTGTCTTCGGCACAGCAAGTATCCCGCGAGTATGGCCCGCGAACTACAGAGATACAGCGTCTCGATTCGCAATTATCAGTTGAACGACTATGAAAGGGAAGGTCTTCTGGAGCACTTTGGGCCAATCGTTGTTCTGAACACGCTCGATGGGGGGAGGTGTTTCTATAGCGACGAGGTGGGACTTCTCCCTCCTCAGGAGGGAACACTAAATCCGTTGATTCCATAACCATACCGACCGGATTGATGAAAGGAGGAAGTAATGGGATTTGGAATCCGAGTATTGGCAACTGGTCCGAGAGCGTGCTTTACTCGGCCAGAGATGAAGTCGGAACGCGTAAGTTATGACGTGATAACGCCGTCAGCGGCTCGTGGAGTTCTTGAAGCAGTTTACTGGAAACCTGCCATTTGCTGGAAAATCGACAGGATTGGGGTTCTTAACGAAATTGCATTCGAAACCTTCCGGCGTAATGAGCTTGGTGGAAAGTTGAGCTATGCGAATGCAAAAGCAGCCTTCAAGTCTGGCAAGGACGTCTACATTTCAGCAACTGAAGAGAGACAGCAAAGAGCAACGGTGCTCCTACGGAATGTTGCATACGTTATCGAGGCGCACTTCGAGCTCACAGACAGTGCTGGCGAGACCGATACGCCAGAAAAACACTACAACATCGCGGTCAGGAGGCTCAGGAAAGGGCAATGCTTCAGCCAGCCGTACTTTGGTTGCAGGGAGTTTCCTGTGGATATTGAACTAGCTGAAGGGATGGTGCCCAAGTCTTTTTATGCAGACATCCCCGAGAAGGATCTTGGATTTATGTTGTATGACATGGACTTCTCTGATCCCGTTGCGCCATCCCCGATATTTTATCGGGCAGTAATGCGTAATGGGATAATCAACGTTGCAGGGTCTTTGGACGAGGTGGTCAAATGATCGTTCAGCGGCTCTATGAGCTCTATCAGAGAATGGCGGAGGATGATGAGCACTCGAAAGGGGTCCCTCAACCTGGCTGGGGCACCGAGAAGGTCTCTTGGGCATTGAGCCTAACAAAAGAAGGTGAACTGGTTTCTGCTGTGCCTTTAATATCTGGAGAAGGCAAGGCTGCCAACAAGTATCTAACGATGATGGTTCCGGCGCACTCCGGTAGGTCTGGCATTGCCCCCAAACCCTATTTTCTGTGTGACACTGCCCCTTATTTCCTTGGAGAAGGAGGCGAGAAAGGTGACGGGAAGCGTGTTGCCGCTAAGAACCTCCATGAGACTATCCTGTATGACTGCGATGATGATGGCGCAAGAGCTATCCTCAGGTGGCTTGCGTCAGACAGCCCCTGCGAGGGAATTGCTGAAGACGTCATAAGCGAAATCGCAGAGGCAAAAGGAAATCTTACTTTTTATCTTTCCGGAGATGGATTTCCAATCTTCCAACGTCCTCTCGTTAGGAAGGCATGGGAGAGCTACCTCGCAGAACCTGGGCACGGTGAGGTGACTGGTCAGTGCTCCGTAACGGGTGAGGTTGGACCACTTGCGCGGCTATTTCCGCAGATCAGTGGATTACCTGGCGCCCAGCCATCTGGCGCATCCCTCATCTCGTTCAACCTTGAGTCTTTTAATTCCTACGGGAAGACACAGGCGTACAATGCATCGATTGCTGAGGATGTCGCCTTCGGTGCAGGCACAGCGCTTAAGTACCTCCTGACAAATAACAAACGCAGGATTCGTCTTGGCAATACCTTTGTTATCTTCTGGTCCGAAGGTGGCTCGTCGAACGACGACGATTTCCTCTGGTCTATGCTGGCGGGTCAACGGAAAGCTGAGGACGAGGAGACAAGTCAGCTGATTGCTGAGATATTCAATAACATGCGAGCCGGTAGGGTATATACGGCAAGCTTTACGTCAGAAGCCAAGTACTTCATCCTTGGGGTTTCACCGAATGCTGCTCGTATTTCTGTCAGGTTCTACAACGAGAGCACGTTAGGACAGCTCGCCGATCGATACGCGATGTATCTACAAGATGTCGATATGGTCGGCGTAAAAAACGTGTCTCTCCTCGCGCTTCTCAGACAAACCGCGGTATTGGGGAAGGAAGATAATCTACCGTTCACCCTTGTCAGTCCGAGTTTTGCCGCAATGCTCAACGGAACGGACTTCCCTATGTCACTCCAAAACACGGTGCTGTCGAGGATGAGGGCCGATCACGCTTCCCAAAATACCTGGGATATGGGACAGCGTGCGGCAATTCTCAAGGCATGCCTTGTCAGAAGACGGCGTCATGCCGGAAGACAAATTATGAGCGAAAGTGAGTTGAGTATGTCTCTTAACAGGAATAACACTGGAACCGGATATCTGCTCGGCAGGCTGTTCGCCGTGATGGAGAGAGCACAGCAAGGTGCTGTACCCGGGGCAAATGCGACTATCCGCGACCGCTATATCGGAGCAGCTTCCTCCACTCCTCAGCGGGTTATGCAGCCACTGCTTCGTAATTGCCAAACGCATCTCGGCGTTTTGCGTAAGGATAATCTTGGCCTTGCAAATATGCTTGAAAGAGAGCTTGACGAGATTCTGGGGAGCAAGTATGCCGGCGAGGGGCTACCCGCAACCTTGGATATCGATCAGCAGGCAGAGTTCTTTATTGGCTACTACCAAGAGCGCGCTGATCTCTGGACGAGCAAGAAAAAAACTACCGAAAGTGATGAAAGCTTTAGCCAGACCAATGAAAAGGAGAACTAACCATGCCTGAACCCATTATGAATCGCTATGACTTTGTTCTGTTCTTCGATGTAAAGAATGGTAACCCCAACGGTGATCCTGACGCTGGTAATCTGCCTCGCATCGATCCTGAAACCTCTCACGGCATCGTCTCTGACGTGTGCCTCAAGCGTAAGGTTCGTAATTACGTTGACCTCGTTAGAGGCGAGAAAGTAGATGAGCCAGATACTCCGGACGGAGAACTTGGCTACAAGATTTACGTGCAGGAGGGTGCTGTTCTCAATAACAGAAATGGTAAGGCTTATGTTCACTATGATATGACGCCAACCTCTAAGAAACTTCCTAAGAAGATTGAAGACCAGATTAAAATTACTAAGTTTATGACCGATAACTTCTATGATATCCGTGCGTTCGGCGCCGTTATGACAACCGAGGTCAACTGCGGTCAGGTTCGTGGCCCTGTACAGATGTGCTTTGCTGAGTCCGTTGACCCGATTGTTCCGCTCGAGATGAGCATCACACGTATGGCGGCCACAAAGGAGCAGGAAAACAAGGATAACAAGACTATGGGTCGAAAGCAGTATGTACCTTACGGTCTGTATCGAGCTGAAGGTTTTATATCTGCTCCGCTTGCTGAAAAGTCAGGCTTTTGCCAAGAGGACCTCGAGCTCTTCTTTGAGGCTCTCATGAATATGTTTGAGAACGATCGTAGTTCAGCCCGTGGTCTAATGTCTTCTCGAGAGCTTATTGTCTTCAAGCATGAGAGCAAATTGGGCAGCGCCCCTGCAAGCAATCTGTTCGATGCGGTAACGGTAAGCAGGACGATTCCAGACGGGGAAGCGGCTCGTTCTTTCAAGGACTACTCGATAGAAGTTGACGAGTCTGTAATTCCTGCCAGTATTGAAATGAAGCGTATCAATTACATTCCAACGACCGCATAAATCAATATGTACTCCGACGAAGACCTACTAGCATTGTCGGGCCTGCAGCACATTGCTTTTTGCGAGCGCCAATGGGCTCTCATCCACATCGAACAGGTCTGGGAAGACAATGCCGAGACGATGCGCGGTGAGTTTTTTCACGAGCGAGTAGATACAAAAGGCTATTCGTGTTCAGCGGGAGTAAAGGCTGAGCGGAGAGTGCGTCTAACGGAGCATGCCCTGGGTGTCTATGGGGTCGCCGACATTGTCGAGTATGACATGTCTGGCGATCCCATCGTCATTTGCCCAGTTGAGTACAAGGTAGGAGAGCCCAAGAAGAGTGATTGGGACAAAATACAGCTTGCGGCTCAGGCAATGTGCTTAGAAGAAATGACGAGCAAGCGCGTGACAGAAGGTGCCCTGTTCTATGGGAAAACGCGTCGGCGCGAGAGGGTTCAAATTGATGAGTCCCTGCGCGAGCGGGTTGTAAAACTAGCAAGCAGAATGCACTGTCTGTTTTCGTCTGGAGAAATTCCCCTTGCTGCGCTCATGCCTAGGTGCCGCCGATGTTCTCTTCATGACCTCTGTCTTCCAGAGGCATCAAGAATGCGTGCTAGTGAGTACTGGGCCCAAATTGAGAAATCCCTGGTGAAGTCATGAAGCGCCTACTCAATACCCTTTACGTAACAAATCCTGATGCAATGCTTAGGAAAAAAGACGACGCAGTTGCTGTTTATCTCGATGGAAACGAACAGGTGAGCATCCCATTCCACTTACTCGAGGGAATTGTCATCTATGGCCATGCGGGCTTTACCAATTCGCTCTTGGGATCCTGCGCCGAGCATGGGGTGGGAGTTGTAATCCTAGACGAGAGGGGTAGGTTCAAGTGCAGGGTCGAAGGGCCTGTGTCCGGAAATGTACTGCTCAGAAAAGCCCAGTATGAAGCGTCTTCTCTGCCTGACCAGAGCCTTGCTATTGCCAAGCGCTTTGTGATGGCCAAAGTGCACAATAGCAGAATCGTTCTTCAGCACGCGGTCAGAGACCATCCTACGGTAGAGGGAACAACCGCGACAGAGGCAATCGAAAGTCTCCAAATTAGTAAGAGCTCAGTATCTTCTGCAATGACACTTGATGAGCTACGTGGTGTTGAGGGAGATGCTGCGCATGTCTATTTTTCCGCTTTTGGAATGTTGCTATCTGCCCGGGGTATCACTCCCTCATTTGCTGGGAGAAATAGGCGGCCACCTAGGGACCCGGTCAACGCGGCGCTCTCATTCTTCTATACCATGCTGGCAAGAGAAATTGGGACTGCATGCGAATCTGTCGGCTTGGATCCTCAGGTGGGGTATCTGCATGCCTGTAGGCCAGGAAGGGATAGCCTGGCACTCGATTTGATAGAGGAACTGAGGGCCCCTGTTGTGGATAGATTTGTGCTATCGCTATTCAACCGCGGACAACTTTCCTCAAAAGATTTCGAAGAGAGCGGAGGGGCAATTTTCTTCAAAGATGCTGCGTTCAAGGACGTTCTTGCTCTTTGGCAGACAAAGAAGCAAGAGGAGATTATGCATCCGTTCTTGAAAGAGAGGATCCAGATAGGTCTGATTCCTCAGATACAGGCCCAGCTCCTCGCTCGTTATCTTAGAGGGAATCTTGACGATTACCCAGCCTTTCTCTGGAGGTGATGAGCGGTGTATGTACTTGTTACATATGATGTATCGAACTGCGACGCCGTTGGAGCGAGAAGACTCAGACGCGTAAGCAAAATCTGTACTAGGTATGGACAAAGAGTCCAGTTTTCGGTATTCGAGTGTCTCGTCGACCCTGCTCAGTATGAACTGATGAAGCATGAGCTTTCTGAAGAAATCGACTTGAATACGGATAGTCTTCGGTTCTATAACTTGGGAAAGCATTGGCAGAGTAGGGTTGAGCATATAGGAGCGAAAGCATCATATAACCCTCAGGGCTCGCTCGTAATCTAGTTCCAAAATGATCGCGCGAACCCCAAGCTATGGCGCAGACGCGGACATTTCGCGCAATGACCTAATTTGCTAGATGGCTGCTCAGAGAGTTGGCAGATAAGGTTCTCGGACATTGAGAATCGGATATTATTGAGGCTAGACGAGCATTCCCGCTGATGAACGACAGTCGCGCCCCGTACGGGGCGCGTGGATTGAAACCTCGGGTGCGCGCTGGCATAAACAAGTCGAACCCGTCGCGCCCCGTACGGGGCGCGTGGATTGAAACCACACCTACGGCACGGGGGACGCGAACGGATGGGGTCGCGCCCCGTACGGGGCGCGTGGATTGAAACCCGTGGGGAGTGGTACTCGCCGATGACGGTAGCCGTCGCGCCCCGTACGGGGCGCGTGGATTGAAACTCCACGATTGGGGAGTGAGCTGCTTGACATCCTGGTCGCGCCCCGTACGGGGCGCGTGGATTGAAACGAGGACGCCCGCGAGACCATGGAGGAGGGCACGGTCGCGCCCCGTACGGGGCGCGTGGATTGAAACGGCGTACGACAGACTCAGGCGGGCGTGGGCACCACGTCGCGCCCCGTACGGGGCGCGTGGATTGAAACCAGCGGGCGATACTCGCCTACGTCTTCGGCGTCGTCGCGCCCCGTACGGGGCGCGTGGATTGAAACGGTACGCCGTCGTAGGTTTTGACGCGAGCGACACGTCGCGCCCCGTACGGGGCGCGTGGATTGAAACTCCTCTGGGGACACGGGCTATCTTGAGTGGTCGCGTCGCGCCCCGTACGGGGCGCGTGGATTGAAACCCGGGCGGTGGCACGCTGCAGGACGTGCATGTGGGTCGCGCCCCGTACGGGGCGCGTGGATTGAAACCGCACCGCGCGCAAGCACGAGCAGTCGGTCGGCAGGTCGCGCCCCGTACGGGGCGCGTGGATTGAAACAGGCCATGTCAACGACTTTCGCGCAGACGGGACAGTCGCGCCCCGTACGGGGCGCGTGGATTGAAACGTACGACCCGAGCGACTCTCCACCACGCCCTCCGTCGCGCCCCGTACGGGGCGCGTGGATTGAAACAGGTGATAGGCGTGGGCGACCAGCTCGCGGCGATAGACGTCGCGCCCCGTACGGGGCGCGTGGATTGAAACCGGCAGGGTCCGCCGACCGCGAGAGGGAGGCAGGTCGCGCCCCGTACGGGGCGCGTGGATTGAAACTCCTACCACGGGCTCAAGGATGGTCCCCCACTCGACGTCGCGCCCCGTACGGGGCGCGTGGATTGAAACATTGCCCCACGGGAAAGATTAACACCATCGACACGTCGCGCCCCGTACGGGGCGCGTGGATTGAAACGTTCTGGCAGGCACCTTGCTCACGGTCTACGCGTGTCGCGCCCCGTACGGGGCGCGTGGATTGAAACGCGCTGATGGACGGGGGCGCGGAATGAGCGACGAGTCGCGCCCCGTACGGGGCGCGTGGATTGAAACGAGCAAGAGGGGCGCGTGGACCTCGTGGCGCTTCTGGTCGCGCCCCGTACGGGGCGCGTGGATTGAAACCAGGAGATGGGCCTTAACCTGGCCCAATCCGTCGTCGCGCCCCGTACGGGGCGCGTGGATTGAAACGTTATGTCCCCGAGGTTGGGGACAGTCGGAAATCTTGTCGCGCCCCGTACGGGGCGCGTGGATTGAAACGGACTGCGGGCGGTATTCAGGACGTCCGCTTCATGTCGCGCCCCGTACGGGGCGCGTGGATTGAAACCAGTCGCCGCTGTTCCAGTCGCCGCTGTTGCCGGTCGCGCCCCGTACGGGGCGCGTGGATTGAAACAACATCGGGTATCATGCAAATCAGAGAATGAACGAGTCGCGCCCCGTACGGGGCGCGTGGATTGAAACTCCTCCATCGTCGAGGTCTCCGCCCAGGTCCAGGTCGCGCCCCGTACGGGGCGCGTGGATTGAAACCTTCGATGGGCGATAATGGCAATAGCGCACCTTAGTCGCGCCCCGTACGGGGCGCGTGGATTGAAACACGTCGCAGCCCACGCCACCCTACGACGTTGGTGAGTCGCGCCCCGTACGGGGCGCGTGGATTGAAACGGCGAGAACGTCATCGAGCTGGGGAAGAACAGCAGTCGCGCCCCGTACGGGGCGCGTGGATTGAAACAACTAGCAGCACATACCACATATGGGGGCTACCGTGTCGCGCCCCGTACGGGGCGCGTGGATTGAAACTCCCTGCACGCTCGGGCGCGGTACGAGGGCGGCACGTCGCGCCCCGTACGGGGCGCGTGGATTGAAACGACCCGCTCTCGGAGCACCACACAGCAAGCAGATGGCGTCGCGCCCCGTACGGGGCGCGTGGATTGAAACTCGTTCTCGTCCATGGTGTGTCTCCTTCGTCTGTCGTCGCGCCCCGTACGGGGCGCGTGGATTGAAACATGATCTCCTGGACGCTCATCACCCACGCCATGGAGTCGCGCCCCGTACGGGGCGCGTGGATTGAAACATCGACGAGACGACAGGACTTGCAGCCCTCGACTGTCGCGCCCCGTACGGGGCGCGTGGATTGAAACAAGAACGAGCGGGAGCGCGACCGCCTTGCCAGCAGTCGCGCCCCGTACGGGGCGCGTGGATTGAAACCCAGCGCATTAAGCTTCCTTGTCGCCTCGAGCGAGAGGTCGCGCCCCGTACGGGGCGCGTGGATTGAAACACCTCCGTCGAGGTCATGGACCGTCTCGGCGTGTGTCGCGCCCCGTACGGGGCGCGTGGATTGAAACCCATCGAACCTACCTCACGCAACGTCCCCTCGAGTCGCGCCCCGTACGGGGCGCGTGGATTGAAACGAGAAGAAGGGGACAAGGACCGTGCAGCTCTACCGTCGCGCCCCGTACGGGGCGCGTGGATTGAAACCCCGTCCGTGGGGACGACGGGCTCGTGGTGTCCGAGGTCGCGCCCCGTACGGGGCGCGTGGATTGAAACTAAGGGCTTGGGCTACAGGTGGTGGACGTCTATCGGCGCGCCCCGTACGGGGCGCGTGGATTGAAACTCTTGGCAAATGGGTTGGTGATATCGAGCCAAAGGTCGCGCCCCGTACGGGGCGCGTGGATTGAAACGAGTATGGTCCCGTCATCTGCACCACGAACGCGGAGGTCGCGCCCCGTACGGGGCGCGTGGATTGAAACCAGCTCGCCCTCACCGCATTGAAGCGAGGCTATAGTCGCGCCCCGTACGGGGCGCGTGGATTGAAACTATGAGGCATACAAGAGAGTGGTGGATGGCAAGGTCGCGCCCCGTACGGGGCGCGTGGATTGAAACGGACGCATACATCCCTTTGGCCGAGAGCTACGAAGTCGCGCCCCGTACGGGGCGCGTGGATTGAAACCGAATCTGGTATGACCCCGTACCAGAGAACCCGCGGGGTCGCGCCCCGTACGGGGCGCGTGGATTGAAACCCGAAGGTGGCATCGAGCCGTACATGGCCGCGTTGTCGCGCCCCGTACGGGGCGCGTGGATTGAAACCTCGAGAGGTTCAGTGAGAACTACGAGGTGCTCTAGTCGCGCCCCGTACGGGGCGCGTGGATTGAAACTGGCGGAGCATCTTCGCGAGCTCGCCGATGAGGCACGTCGCGCCCCGTACGGGGCGCGTGGATTGAAACTCCGCCGACGGGCTGACCGGGACGTGCGGCGCGGGTCGCGCCCCGTACGGGGCGCGTGGATTGAAACCGACGTGGGGACCATCCGGTCGTTGGCGTAGCGAGTCGCGCCCCGTACGGGGCGCGTGGATTGAAACGAAGACCGCCGTCTCCAGCGGGGACACGACGCACTCGTCGCGCCCCGTACGGGGCGCGTGGATTGAAACGCTTTTGCCTTTGCCATGCGTATCCGTGCTCTGCTGTCGCGCCCCGTACGGGGCGCGTGGATTGAAACTTGCACACTGCGGCCACGAGGTGGGCGCCGCTGGTCGCGCCCCGTACGGGGCGCGTGGATTGAAACACCAGCCGCACGAACTCGAACCACGCCTTGCGCGTCGCGCCCCGTACGGGGCGCGTGGATTGAAACCCGGCCCTGTCGCACCGTGGGTTGTCGGCCAGCACGTCGCGCCCCGTACGGGGCGCGTGGATTGAAACCCTGAGACCTTGCCTTGCATGTCCAGATCGGCTCGTCGCGCCCCGTACGGGGCGCGTGGATTGAAACCTATGCAAAGCCCTCGGCCAGACGTGTCCAGAGATGTCGCGCCCCGTACGGGGCGCGTGGATTGAAACGTCGAGCCCGACGCTGCGGACGTGCTGCTCGGCGGGTCGCGCCCCGTACGGGGCGCGTGGATTGAAACGTGGTGTCGAGGGTGCTTTGGAGCCGAGCGTCGGTCGCGCCCCGTACGGGGCGCGTGGATTGAAACGTCGGAGGGGGCGAGACGGCATGAGCGACCTCATGTCGCGCCCCGTACGGGGCGCGTGGATTGAAACACGAACGGTGGTCGGCTCTGCTTCTCGACGCGCGTGGATTGAAACCTGTCATGCGTGGTCTTGGTGATCTCGACCGTCGTCGCGCCCCGTACGGGGCGCGTGGATTGAAACGTATCAGCTGCACATGAACTAAATAAGACATGGGTCGCGCCCCGTACGGGGCGCGTGGATTGAAACTAGGTTGGTTTAACTATGAATGAGATAATTGAAGATCGCGCCCCGTACGGGGCGCGTGGATTGAAACTCATCTTTAGTCGAAAACTACGCACTTAGATGTCGCGCCCCATACGGGGCGCGTGGATTGGAGCTCTCATAGTGTTTCTGTTACTTGGCGAACTTCCAGTCGATGATGCGGTTGGCGCCGTCTTTGAAAGATCTCCGCCCGTGGTCCCTGTCCCTGCGGCAGATACTCCCGGCACGTGCTGCGTGAGATAGTATTGAGGTAAAGAAGTTGCCGTCAGATGTCCTGTCGGAGGATCTGACCCTCGAGATGGACGTGAACATGATCAAGCTTGCACTTGCCGATCTTGACGACACCCTCATTCCCTTTGGCGCCGCCTGTGCGAGCGATCATGCTCGTGCTGCCATACATTCCGTGCATGACGCCGGCATGTCCTTCGGTCCCGTAACAGGGCGCGTTCCCGCAGCCATGGAATGGATGTTTTCGGGTGATGCAGCCTGCTATTCCACAGGAGCCTTTGCCAACGGGCAGATCGTGAAGGTGGAGGGCGAGGTCATACAGCTCGTTACGCTCCAAGGATGCTACCTGCAACGCGTTGCAAAAGTCCTCGATGAGATTGGCCGTGATGCTTGGCTTGCGGTTTACAGCCCTACCGACCTCTCTGACGTAAACATCGTGACCACGCGGCCCCGAAGCGTGATTGACAACCCGCCCAAGACTTGGGGCAGCGAGATCCACGGCATCGTGGAGAGTGTGTCTCCGGGTCCCTACGTCAAGGCTAACGTGCAGTTTTGCTGCACGCGCGAACAGATTTCCGTGATTCGCGACTGTCTCGCTAGGAAGATTCCCGAGTTGCGATTTGTCTTTCCGAGTCTTGTCGCCGAGGTTCTGGACGTCAACGTGGGGGAGTGGGACAAGGGAGACTCCGTCCGTCTCATCGCAAAACGTCTGGGTTTCTCGCTTGACGAGGTCGTGGTCTTTGGCGACTCTGAAAATGATCTCTCAATGATTGAAGCCGTGCCTAACTCTGTGGCTGTGGCTAACGCAGCATCGTCCGTATCGGATGCGGCCCGCTGGCATATTGGTCCGGCTGGAGACGATGCGGTTGCGGATGCCCTCCTTGACCTCGTTGAAGCAGCGAAGACAGGACAGATACCATCGTTCATGCGATAGCGATGAGAAAAAACGATTACATGTGTTTTGTAGCCGCGAATGAAGAATATGTCATTAGCCCTAGGCGGCTTCCGGCCATGTAATTCCCATTAGACTAGTTTGTTGCAAATGATGCCAACCGAGTTCAACCAGTTCAATTTACTTCGCTCGTTTTGAAGCAAGTTGAGCTGGTGTGATGATTATGTGAATATAAAATAGAGGAAATACATATCGATTTGGGGGTGATACCCAGATATGAATAAACGAACGGTGCATATTGTCCAAACCCTATCTCATTCGACAGAGCCCTGTAGCATAAGTGGACTGGCTCAGGAGTTTGGGGTCTCCGAACGTACCATCCGCAATGACCTCACCATTCTCAACGTCTTTCTTTCCAAGGAGTCATTGGGACAGATTTCGCTTGCTGCAAAGGGCATCGTCATTCTGCCAGATGGATTTTCAAAGGCAGAAGGACTTCTCCCCGTAGAGGACACCTTCGCCTACAAGATGTCAGCCGATGAGCGCAAGGAGCTTGGTGCCGCAATCCTTATCTCGGCAACCAGCTACATGACCCTCGGCAGCCTCGCCGATCTTTTCTCGGTAAGTAGGGCCACCATTCTCAATGACCTTGATGGAATCAAGCAACGAGTGCGGGAGACGGGTCTCGAGGTGGTCTCAAAACCGAGTTGCGGCATCATCGTGAACGGCGAAGAGGGATTGCGCCGAAAGTTCCTTCTTGGTTTCATATCGGGAGAGGCGCCTATCATTGGCAAATGGTTCTCCCTACCTGAGAACGCCTCGATGCGCGAAGACGCCATCATCATCAAGAAGATTCTTAACGAGCAGTGCCATGCATCGGGTTGTGATGTTCCCGACCAGCCATTTCAGCTTTTGACCTCCTATCTCTGCCTTGCTGTTTCTCGCGGCAGAAGGGGCATGTGCATAGGCGAATCCGATGTAGTTCTCAGTGGTTGCTCATCCGAGAACATTGGCCCCTTTGAGCGCAAGACCATCAAGCTCGTGAGTCAGTACTGCTCGGTTGACCTTGGCTCCAGCGAGGTTCTGGCCTTCGCTAGCTTTAGACAGAAACTTCGCGGCCAGGGTGAATCACAATTTAACATCTACGATATGCGGGTGCAGAAACTCTCGCGTGTCTTTATAAGAAACGTCTCCGACTGCATTGGCGTTGATCTTAACAACGACTATGACCTCTTTGAGTATCTCTCCAACCACCTTGAGTCAATGTTTACCACCGAGCCATCTCGCTTCCCCGAGAATCCCGCCCTGACCGAGTGCGTTAATGATCGACCCGAGGTTCTTTCTGCGGTCCAGGATAACCTGGGGCCGCTTGAAGACTATGCCGAGCGAGAGATTACGCATGTTGAAATCCTGTATATCGCCCTGCATGTCTGCGCAGCGCTTGAACGGCGTAAAAGTCAAAAAGCCAAACCGCGTGTGATTGTGGTGTGCGATGGGGGTGTCGGCACGTCGCAGCTTCTTGCCGAGGAGCTGCGTAACCACTTTGATATCAAGATAGTCAAGGTTCTCCCCGCGCACGACACGCCCTATATTGAAACGTACTATGCCGATCTGGTCATCTCAACGGTGCCTCTCTCCAGCTGTCCCGTGGACACCGTGGTAGTAAGGCTTCCACTCAGGGAAAAGGGATACCAGACGATCAGGGCAAAGCTTGCCACCATCGAACCAGTCATCAGACTTGCCGACCCTGAGGAAGAGGTTACCGCCCAAGGGATTCTCGAGCGGATAGAACCTATCATTCGCGAGCGCGTCCCCGATGACAGTGAGCTTATCAAGGCTATTCGGCTGGAGGTGTGGAACTGCTTTCACGCAACCCAGAATCTCGAAAGCCAACTTATCGCTCCGTTTCTTCATCAGCTCCTCCCGCCGAGCCATATTCAGCTCGATGCGGCGTGCGACGACTGGCGTAGCGCCATTCGTCTTGCGGCAAAACCTCTTGTGGAGATGGGCTATATCGAGGAGCGATATGTAAAGAGCATGATTGACGACACGGTGAAGTATGGGCCATACAGCGCCCTCGTACCGGGTTTTGCGGTGCCACATAGCGCGCCGGAGAATGGTGCGGTCAAGATGGGCATGAACCTCATCAGGCTTAAGAATCCCGTGAATTTTGGTAGCGAGGAAAATGATCCCATTCGATTCGTCTGCGTACTGAGCGCCGTGGATCACAAGATGCATCTTAGGGCGTTCACCAATCTGGTTGACCTCCTTACTTTGTCCAGCAATGGCTTTTTCGAGGCTCTCTCCGTGGCTAGGAGTTCCGAAGAGGCATCGCTCGCTATCGAGCAGTTCGAGTTCATGATTATTTAGGCGCGATGAGAGTCTCGCGATACCCTGTCGTAGTACAAGAATTTAATTTCAATAATGATATTATTCCACTAATTCGACCAATTTTTCTCATAAAGCCAACCACATTCTGGGGAAAGTTCCATTAACGCAAGTGTCTTCACCAAAAAATGAAGCAGCTTAGTCTTTTGTGTTTATTTTATGGATAATAGAATGTTTATAAAGGATGCCGAGACCGCCACGTGAGTGGCTCAAGGCAAATGACGAACGTGAGGTGAGGCTACTCGTGCTTGGCAAAGAAACTATCATGAGGGAGCTTACGGCGATTGACCTCGACGCCAAGAGCTATGAGCAGGTATTCGACATCATGGGTGCACGCTTTCTCAAGCTGGGATACGTTAACGATACGTACCTACCCTCAATCAAGAAGCGTGAGGCTCAGTACCCTACCGCTCTTCCCGTTGAACCGTATCCCATCGCCATCCCACATACGGAGGCTACGGCAATAATTCGTCCGTTTATTGCTCCGGTTCGCCTGAAGAATTCTGTCAAGTGGGGCGACATGTCCAATCCGGACAACAAGTTTGACGTGAGACTCGTATTCATGCTTGGTTTCAAAGATCCTGGCGAGCATATCGAGTTGCTTCAGATTCTCATGTACAACTTCCAGAAGCCCGAGTGGGTTGACAGGTTGTTCGTTGCTACGACCGAGGATGAACTTTACGACGCCGTTATCTCTATGGAGTGGAGGTCGGAATAAATCTGTGAGTACGTACGTTTCCATTGGACTCGAACAAAACGAAGGGAGGTATTTGATATGCCAATCAAGGTAGTCGTTGCGTGCGGAAGTGGCGTCGCCACTTCACAGACCGTGGCCTCGAAGGTCAACCGCATGTTGAAGGCCGACAAGATTAATGCTGAAGTTGAGGCGGTCGACCTCAAGAGCGTTGATCGTCACCTGAAGGGTGCTGCAGCCTACATCACCATTGTCAGAGACAAGAGGGAGTATCCCCTCCCCGTCATCGATGGAATCGCATTTCTGACGGGTGCGGGCCAGAAGGAGCAGTACGCGAAGCTTCTCGATGCAATCAAAAACTTTAAGGGCTAACGCTTGAAGACAGGCTGGCTCTAGAGCGAAGAGGAATAAAAAGAAGGGTGGTAACCAATGCTTGATGCTGCAAACGCTTGGGTTCAAGGCTTTCTAAGCAGCGTGGGCGCAGCCGTTTTCGTGCCTATCATCATGATCATCATGGGTATCGTTGTAAGGATGAAGATCAAGGATGCCATCAGTGCGGGCATTCTGCTCGGCGTTGCTTTTACCGGCATGTCGATGCTCATCAGCTACATGTCTGGCATCATCCAGCCTGTAGGACAGGCCATGCTGACTCGTCTCGGCATCGACCTTCCCATCATCGACGGCGGCTGGACAACCATGGCGGCCATTGCGTGGTCGTGGCCATACGCAATACTCATGTTCCCGCTTCTAATTGTTATCAACATCATCATGCTGATGCTGAACAAGACGGAGACCTTCAACGCCGACCTCTGGAATGTCTGGGGAAAGATCTTCACGGCCATCGGTGTCGTGGCGGTCACCGGCTCTGTGCCCCTGGCTTTTGTCATTGCGGCAATACAGATCGTCTTCGAGCTCAAGACGGCCGACCTCTTCAAGGACGAAATCTATGAGCTTACGGGAATACCTGGCGTTACCTGCACGCACAAGATGGTTTTCCTGAGCGCCATCTTCTATCCCATCGATAAGCTTCTCCGCAAGATTCCCGCCCTCGACAAGCAGGCTGACGCAGCAGCTCTGAAGGAGAAGGTTGGCATCTTTGCAGAGAACCACGTTCTTGGCTTCATCATCGGCTGCCTCTTCGGGGTAATGGGTGGATACGACTTCGCTGCCATCCTGACGCTTGGTATTCAGGCCGCGATGTGCCTTACGCTCTTCCCGGTTATCTCCAAGTACTTCATGGAGTCGCTGTCCCCGATTTCCGAGGCCGTATCCGACTACATGCACAAGAAGTTTGCCGACAAGCAGCTGGTTGTTGGTCTTGATTGGCCGTTCCTGGGTGGCTCGAACGAGATTTGGCTTGCCGTGATCTACAGCATCCCCATTACCGTTCTCTTCTCGTTCATCCTTCCCGGCAATGGTCTTCTTCCGTTTGCTGGCATCGTTAACATTGCCCTCGCGGTTCCCGCATACCTGGTCACTCGCGGTAACCTGCCACGCATGATCATCCTCTGCACGCTGGGCGTTCCCATCTTCCTGTATGTCGGCACTGCGTTTGCACCGTTCGTGACGGCCCTTGCTAACAGCACGGGTGCGGTTGCCAACCTCGGCACCTCGATGATTTCGAACTCCTGCATCGATGGCCCCGTCTTCACGTACGCGTTTGCAGAGTTCCTCGACATCATCCATGGGAACTTCTTCCCGATGATTATCCTGGTCATCTGGCTTGCTGGTTACTTCTTTATGTACAGGGACATCAAGAAGGAGGCGGCAGCCAAGAAGCTGGCGGCGGATGCTGCCAACGAGGCGGCGGATACCGCTACTGAGTAGGTCTGTCTCATGGTTTAGCCACAGGCGTGTTTTCCAGCGCCTGTGGCTAGGCGTTTTCACAATGTGACTTAATGGAAAGGGGCGCGTCAATGCTCGAAGATATGAAGCTCAAGGTCATGAACGTTGCGAAGCAGGCTCAGCGCGAGGGGATGTGCAAGCATAAGTCAGGGAACTTCTCCTCGAGAGACCCAAAGACGGGTTATATCGTCATCACGCCTACGAGTGTTGACCGCGAGAACCTTGTCGCTCCCGACATGGTAGTCATGGATCTCGATGCCAACGTCATTGAGAACCAGACGGGACTTCGCCCCACGAGCGAGGCACTCATGCACATCATGATTTATAAGACCCGTCCGGACGTGATGTCGATTGCCCATACGCACTCGATGTATGCGACCGTATTCGCCGTGCTAAACAAGCCTATCCCCGCCGTTGTTTACGAGATTGCAAATCTGAACTGCTCGAAGGCGCGCATCCCTGTTGCTCCCTATGGGCGCCCTGGTACGCCGGCTCTCGCCGAGTCTATCGTTGGTCCCGCGCAAGAGGCGGATGTCTTCTTGATTCAGGGACATGGCGCGGTTGCCGTAGACGAGACAAGCATTGACGAGGCATATCTCAAGGCTTGTTACATCGAAGAACTTGCCGAGCTCTATCACCACGCACTGACCGCTGGCGGGGGAAAGGAGCCTGATTCGTTCCCCGTCGAGGAGCTCCAGAAGTGGGAGTATCCAAAAGAGATCAAGTTCCCCAACAGGTGACATGCCCTCCAGAGCGCGCTCGTGTCTGATTTCGGTAGACACGGGCGCGCCTTCCAAATGCATTCACCGTACTGCCGCATTCATTCATGCCAATCCAAGCGAAGCAGACCATGGCGAAGAAGAGTAATCAGAAGCAGTTCAAGCTCCAGAAGGTGCATGAGCTCAAGAAGGTGCCACCCATCTCGATGAAGGCGCACGTCATCACCTTGGTCGAGCTCACTGTCGTGTGTGCCATTTGGCTCTTCTCGGCGTTCACGTTGTTTAACAACAGAGACGTTCTCTCTATGATCTTGTTGGGCGTCGTCTTCTTTCTCTGCGTGGTCTCGATGTACATGGTACGCGCGGCTCTGGAGTCTAAGCGTCGCTACGGAAAGGTCGACTCCAAGTCCTGCTTCTATTACAGTCAGATGGTCCAATACGACCAGAAGTGGTCTCTCTGGATAGGCCTGTCCTTCTTTGCCGTGTTCGCAGTGGGAAGGTGGCTCTTTCCCTCTCCAAACCTTGATATGACGGCTATCGATATTGCTACGAGCTTTTATCTGGGATATATCTGGACAACAAAATACAAGGGAGAAGAACGCACGCCCTTCCAGTACATGGAGACGGTCTTTCTCTTGTTGGCACTTGCATCGAACTATATTGTCTACTTCATATAAGAAGTGAGTGGCCATGAAAAAGATTATCAATACACCCGAGGATTACACTGACGACATGCTTAGGGGAATCTATGCTTCTTACCCCGATAAGGTAACGTATGCCGCCGGTGACCTTCGCTGCTATTGCGTCGCCAACAAGAAGCCCGGTAAGGTTGCCATCATTACGGGCGGAGGTACTGGTCATCTGCCGCTCTTCTTGGGCTATGTGGGTGACGGCCTTCTCGACGGATGCGGCGTTGGTGGTGTGTTTCAGTCTCCGTCGGCCGAGCAGATATATACCATATCAAAACAGGTTGAAGCGGGCGCGGGCATCCTGTACCTCTACGGCAACTATACTGGCGATATCATGAACTTTGATATGGCAGCCGAGATGCTTGAAATGGATGACATCGAGGTCAAGTCCATTGTCGGTGCTGACGATACCCTCTCCAGCAGCAATGTCTCTGCTCGTCGCGGTGTTGCTGGAATCTTCTTCATGTACAAGGCCGCCGGCGCCAAGGCCGATCAGATGGGTACCCTTGACGAGGTTCTTGCTGCTGCGAAGAAGGCTGGCGATAATGTTCGCACCGTCGGTTTTGCGTTGACGCCCTGCGTTGTTCCGGAGGTCGGTCACGCCAACTTCGAGCTATCTGATGACGAGATGGCCTTTGGTATGGGAATCCATGGTGAGCCTGGCATCTGGAATGGTCCGATTAAGACCGCCGATGAACTTGCCCGTGAGTCTGTGGAGGAGATTCTCAAGGACATGCCCCTCGCCAAAGGCGATGAGGTTGCGCTCCTTATCAATGGCCTTGGCGCCACGAGCATAGAGGAGCTCTACATTCTCAATGGTTCTGTTCGCAAGCAACTCGAGGCCAGGAACGTTAGGGTCTATCGCTCTTGGACCGGTGAATACGCTACGTCGATGGAGATGATGGGCGCATCCATTTCGATCTGCAAGGTTGACGACGAGCTCAGGGGCTACTTCGACTATCCCATCGACACACCCCTCATGAGTCAGAGGTAGCTCTTTGGGTCTGCTGGTAAACAGGGGAGGCGTGTAATGGAGAAACTTGTCATTAGTGACATACCCGAGATGTTCGACCACGTGGGTCAGGTTTTTGCGGAGAGGAAAGACGAGCTCTGCGCCATGGACGCCGTCATGGGTGACGGAGATCTTGGCCTAACCATGAGCAAGGGCTATGGAGTGCTGCCTGGCTTTATGCGCGACCTCGAGAGTGAGGGCGACATTGGCAGAATGATGTTCAAGGCGGCCATGAAGATGCAGAATACCGTGCCTTCCACTATGGGCACCCTCATGTCCTCGGGCATCGCGGAGGCCGGTAAGGCTTTCAAGGGAAAGACCGAGCTCGTCCCTGCCGACATGGTCACCTATGTTATCCAGTTTGCAGCTGGCATCAAAAAGCGCGGCAAGTGCGAACTGGGCGATCGCACCATACTTGACTCCATCAACGCTGGCGCCGTCAAAGCCGTCGATTACCTCTCTGCCAACCCCGAGGCCAGTTTCTCTGATGTTATGGCCGCTGCCACGAGGGGTGCGGAGGAGGGGTGCGAGGCGACCAGGGACATGCTGCCCAAGTACGGCAAGGCTGTCGTTCACGCCGCCAAGGCCAAGGGTATCGTCGATCAGGGCGCGCTTGCGGGCAAGTATATGCTCGAGGGTATCGAGAGCTACTTCGCCTGTCAGGACCAGACGGCAGGACTATAAGGTCATGGGGCGGGGAAAGACAGGCCTCGCCCTTCACGTGTATCGAAAGGCGGTCTCATCATGCTCTATAACGATCCGAAGGCTTTTCGCGAGGACATGCTCAAGGGCTACGTGGCCGCCTACCCCGACTACGTCGTCGAAGTGTCTGGTGGCGTGGCGCGTGCCACGAAGATGTCTGTGGGTAAGATTGCCGTCATCAACGGCGGCGGATCGGGTCACTATCCGGCTTTCTGCGGCATCGTAGGAGACGGCTTCATGGATGCCACCGTCGTGGGCAACGTGTTCACGTCGCCCTCCACGGAGGATGTTCTTGGCGTGGCAAGGTCCATTGAACAGGGGTCAGGCATCTTTATCGTGGGCGGCAACTATGCAGGCGACAAGATGAACTTCAACATGGCGCGCGACCGTCTCGTAGAGGAAGACGTCGACGCTCGATCCTTCTACATCACAGATGACGTGGCTGCCGCGAAGCCCGAGGAGAAAGAAAAGCGTCGGGGCAACGTGGGGACCTTCATGGTGTTCAAGGCGGCAGGCGCCGCTGCCGCAGCGGGCGTCTCGTTTGACGATCTCGTGCGCATCACCGCTAAAGCCAACGATCGTACCCGCACCATGTCAATGGGCTTCCGAGGATGCACGCTGCCTGGAGAGGCAGCTCCTCTCTTCCATGTGCCTGAGGGCAAGATGGAGGTCGGCCAAGGCATCCATGGCGAGCCGGGTGTGGGCGAGGATGATCTCAGGCCCGCGGCTGAAGTCGCCCGGATTCTCGTCGACCGCGTTTTGGCGGAAGCGCCCTCGGATGACTCCAAGCGTGTCGCCGTCATCTTGGACGGTCTTGGATCCACCAAGTACGAGGAGCTCTTCGTGGTATGGGGCACCGTTCGCGAGCTGCTCGAAGATAGAGGCTATACCCTCGTGGAGCCGCTTGTGGGCGAGTACGTCACGTCTCTCGACATGGAGGGCATCGCGCTGGCCGTGGAATATCTTGACGAGGAGCTCGAGACCTATTGGAGCGCTCCGTGTGACACCGCCTCGTTTCGCAAAGGTGCAAGCTCCATGGCGTCGGGCGAGCGCAAGGTATATGCCGAGGCCATCGAGGAGATTGACTCCTTCGAGCAGGGTTCCGTTGCCTCTGTTGCGGCTGCCGACTATATAGTCAGGGCCTTTGGCCGTATGAGCCAGGCGATTGCTGACGCCGAGCCCGAACTCGCTAGAATCGACGGTGTTGCAGGAGATGGTGACCATGGTCGTGGAATGGTCAAGGGCTCTGCCTTTGCCTATGAGGCCGCTCGGACGGCATTTGATAACGGAGCTGCGGCGGGTTCCGTCCTCAAGGAGGCCGGAAAGGCTTGGGCTGCCAAGGCTGGTGGCACCTCGGGCGTACTCTGGGGCTCCGCGCTTGAGGCAGCGGGTGACGTAGTGGGCGACCAGGCAATGGGCTATGATGCTCGAATTGCTGCCAAGGCCGTCAAGGCTGCCCGTGAGAAGATGCTCTCGCTCGGCGGAGCGCATCGCGGTGATAAGACCATGCTTGACTGCCTGATTCCCTTTGAGGAGGCTCTCGAAGTCTCCGCTGCAAAAGGAGAAACACTCCTCGATGCATGGACCGAATGTGCTGAGGTTGCCCAGAGGTCTGCCGAGGAGACGGCCAATCTCGTGCCCAAGGTGGGCCGCGCCCGTCCTGCGGCCGAACGCTCCCTCGGCACACCTGATGCGGGTGCTATCTCCATGGCCCTCTGCATCAAGGCCGTTCTTCCCAAGGAATAGACTTTCTAATTTTATTTCTCTGAACGACACAACTGGGCGTGCCTATCAAATGATATCAATGGGAGTGTGGTAGACCTCGACGAAGCGCCCCTCTCTCATATCGATGACCGTATATCCGCAGTTGGTCTGACGCACGCTCCAGAATTTGTTGAGAGGGATGTTGAACATGCAGCCCATGATTGCACAGTTGATGCCACCATGGGCTGCCACGAGGATGCACTCATGGTGATTCGACTCGGGAAGGAGAACCTCATCGATGAAACTCTGCGCACGGGAATACACATCATCAAAGGTCTCTCCTCCCTGGGGCGCCTGGTAGCGCTCGGGATGCATTTCGTAGTTGTACATGCCGTTGAAGAGCACAAACCAAGGCGTATGTTGGTAATGCATGCTCTCCTTGATGCCATAGCCATGCTCAAGCAGGCGTTCGTCTTTAACGATGGGAACGCCACGGCCGGCAAGAGCAATGCGGGCGGTTTGAGTGGCACGGTCGAGTGGACTTGAGAAACACGCGTCGAAGCGGTAGTCCGCAAGCTGATCTGCCAACATGTGTGCCTGCTGAACACCCGTCTCATTGAGCGGGATGTTTACCTGTCCCTGCATCTTCTTCCTGGCGTTCCAGTACGTAAAGCCATGGCGTATTAGGACGACCCTGCACGTCATCTTCGCTCCAATAAGTTGAGTTCACTTTGTCTTATTGTAGTTAAAGATACGTGTATATAGATCCTCTACCAGCAGAGCAATGAAGAATTGACAGGCAAGTGGGGGAGCATCGAGGTAAACTCCTCGATATGCAAGTCAGAAAAGACCGAGATAGCCGGAGGAAAAACTTCTGCTGGCTGAATTGCCGTCTTAATGAAGAGGGCCAGAGTAAAACCGCTGGTTTAGCCTGTCATTGGGCGTTGGCAGAAAACCAGGGAGCCCGACATGGCAATAATGGATGTGCTGCCCCAGCTCCGCAAGAAGCGCAATCTCACCCAAGAAGAGCTTGCCATCAGGCCCTATGTCACGCGATAGGCGGTCTCCCGCTGGGAGACGGGTGAAACGACGCCTGGCATCGATATGACCAAACTACTCGCTGCCACGCTTGACGTGCCCATCACGAGTCTCCTCGAGATGCCGGTGCATTACTGCGAGAGCCGCGGCATGATTCTCAGTGATACCTCTCAGTGCGGTACCGAGGTGGATGGATTGCTATCGGACCGCTATCGCAGATGGTGCTATGACAAGGGCAGTTTCGCATACGAGACCGACATTGAGCCCATGATCGAAGGCTGCGCCCCTCGCATAGCTGAGCACGGTGACTTCGCTCTTGGGCGCCATGCTGCTACGCCTCGAGCGGTGGAAAGACGATTCCCGCAACCACTAGCGTGCATCCCATGCCATGAAATCGTGCTATCTACGCTTTTTCTGCTGAGGCGGGTAAGTACCTGCAGAAAAAACGGCCAAATGTACGAGTTTCTAGAATGCCTCGCGCAAATCACTCCATCCATATCGAGAAAGCCCTGTTGGGATGGAGCCCGTAATCACTGCTTGAGTGCACTTCAGGATAAACCCGTCCATTCGGGCGATTTCTCTGCAGGTATTCCTGCTGCAGCGAGTTGCGTGAAGAAAGAAGGGACAATTGAACGTCAAAGCGACCGTATGGCTGCCTTTTCTCCAGCCGGACGGTCGCTTTGACGAATCGGATGCCCTCGTGCTTTCTAGAGCTCGTACTTTCGCTCGACATACCTGTCGTATAGCGGCTGCCAGATGGCGGCAACCTCCTTGGATGCGCGGTGCCCGTCGAAGTCCTCTATCGTTCTCCATCCGTCGGAGACAACGACCTCATCCTCATTGTCAATCGCCGTACCGACGTTGTAATAGAGGTTGCCAGGCTGCTTTCGAAACGCGTCCATGACGTCAGACTCGCGCAACGCGCTGATATATTCGTCGCGCTTGCCTTCCTTGATGACATACACCCCGTGATAGATGATCATGCCCATGCTCCTTTTCCAGGCCGATGTATATTGGTCCGCCGTTCGCGTCGGGTCTCGCGGCGAGAAACAACCTGCTCATCCTTGACGATGTCAATCCTAGAGCACAGAGCATCTGACCTTTGCGATTTGTTCGGGAGTCAGCCTCTCGAGACCGCCGACGGTTCCGCTGGCATTTCGAAGAAAACCCAAACAGGTATCTCCACTACGCCTCGCCCCCCATGGCTCTGTAGCCAATGATTACGGCCCACAGATAGGCGCAGGTCTTGGGAATCATGAGCGCGCCCACGGCAGGAACGGTGTCAGCAAAGAGCACCACAGGGATGTAGCAGGCAAAGCTGATGACCACCGTGAGCCAGAGGTTCTTGAACGGAGTGTCATCCTTCTCCCGTGCACTGCGGAAGAGCAGGACGATGATGATGAGGCCGAGGATGGCGAACGGGATGTTACGGTAGATTCCCCAGCTCAGGGGCGGTTCGACACTGGTCCAGGCATTCTGTGGGAAAAGGCAGAGCGCGATGCGTGCGAGAGCGAGCACCCAGACGGCAACAGTGAGCTTGGACCTGCCCTCAACGTGATAGCGCTCGCGCCAGACGTAGTAGAGCAGGATATAGAAGACGGTCATGGTGATGGACGTGATGAGCTTGCCAATGCCCAGCGCAACCGTGTAGTTTGCCAGTCCAGTCGTGCAGAGGGCGAT
>Ga0183095_10310_pt2 | contig 148616 bp, 116 predicted proteins | sample BioMet4_FD_130346 | JGI IMG/M metagenome (GOLD analysis project Ga0183095, IMG submission 130346) | Microbial communities from bioreactor (seeded with sewage sludge) at LBNL, California, USA - Biofuel metagenome 4 (v2) (version 3) | ecosystem: Engineered > Bioreactor > Anaerobic > Unclassified ...
CATTAGTGTCTACTAAATTTTTTGTTTAATCTTTGCAATTGTTTTATATATAGTAAGATGCAGCAATACAACCAACATCTACATTTGATTTCATATATTGTCCGAGGCCAAGCCTCAAAGCAATATGAACAACGGATCTTATGTATTTACACAACTCATCAAGCTTCTGCCAAAGGAAGCCTTTGATTGGATAGTCAAACAGTATGACGGAGACAAGTATATCAAGCACTTTACCTGCTGGAACCAGTTGCTTGTCATGATGTTCGGCCAATTGTACGGCTGCGAAAGACTCAGAGAACTCGTCAGCGTGATATCGGCTCATTCCAAGAAGGCCTATCATCTTGGATTTGGCAAAGAGGAGATAAAGCTGGCGAACCTTGCCAAGGCAAACGCGAACAGGGATTACCGTATATTTGAGGAGTTTGCCAGGAAACTCATCGAGATTGCGCAAAATAAACGAATTGATGCACCATTTGACCTTAACGGGAAGTTTTATGCTTTTGATTCCACGACAATTGACCTCTGTCTCAGCCTTTTCTGGTGGGCAAAGTTCCGCAGCACAAAAAGTGGAATCAAGGCTCATACGCTTTTTGATGTCGTCACTCAAATTCCGGCCTACATCAATATCACCAATGCCAACGTTCACGATACTCAGGCGATGGATGATATCCCGTACGAACCCAATGCATACTACATCTTCGACAGAGGCTACTTTGATCTCGTCAGACTGTATAAAATCGACATCATCGATTCTTACTTTATCATCCGTCAGAAAGGAAGGCTTCAGTATAAGATTGTTGATGGTGAAGACCTTGTCGAGGGTGTTGACGGAGTCGTCAGTGATCAGACTATCGAACTTACCGGATATCAGTCCAAGAAGAAATATCCTGGCAGGCTTCGCAGAATCGTGTACTACTCCAAGGAACTCAAACGCACGTTTATATATATTACCAATGCTTTCTATATCAGTGCAAAAGATGTTGCAATGCTTTATAAAAAGCGTTGGCAGGTGGAGTTGTTTTTCAAATGGATCAAGCAGCATCTGTACATCAAATCCTTTTGGGGTAACTCTGAAAACGCAGTCAGGATACAGATTTATTGTGCCATATCTGCTTACTGCCTTGTTGCTGTCGCCGAACATGACTGCCGTCTCAACAGGAGCATGTTCGATGTACTCCGAATCTTGCGAGGCTCTCTCATTGACAGAACGCCTATCAGAGAACTGTTCGAAAGACCGGTCGACGAAGGACCTGAAATATGTAATGACGTCGGCTTTCAACTTAGCTTTAATTTTTAGTAGACACTAGTGACCTCAAATAATCAAGATTGACTTTGGGTCATCGATTCGTCCCGAATTTGTAGATGATGGATAAAAAGGATGGATTATTCTTTATATGAGATAAATTTTACGTTGAATTTTCCAAATGTAAGAATCGCCTTATCCATTGCCGTCAGCTTCAGCTGACGGTGAAGTAATCAATAACAAAGGCTTTAGCCACACTTTGATAAAAATATATTATTAAAGGTGGCTAAAGCCTTCTTCTGCAACAATTGCTACCGTCAGTTGAAACTGACGGCAATGGATGCAGAGACTAATAATTTAAACATCAATTATTTCTCAACAGAAAATTTATAGATTGAACTTGTCTGATAGGTTTCACCCGGCTTCAAAATGATTGAAGGGAAATTGCTATTGTTGGGCGAATCGGGGAAATGCTGTGTTTCCAGGGCAAAAGACTCCCTGTAATTGTAAGGTTTTCCGCTTTTACCCTTATCCAATCCTGCCATAAAATTACCACCATAGAATTGCAGGGCAGGCTCCTGAGTGAAGATTTCCAATTTCCGACCGCTGACTGGTTCTACCACGGTTGCGGCAAGCGTCATTTCACCGAGGGCAGTTTTATTCAGTGCAAAATTGTGATCATAACCTTTACCATTTTTCAGCTGGACGTTTTCATCCTGTTTACTCAGATCGGTTCCAATGGCTTTCCCTTTTCTGAAATCAAAAGGTGTACCCTCGACACTCTCATTGCTTCCCAGAGGGATCATGGTTGAATCGATCGGGGTATAGGCATCCGCGTTGATGGTAAGAATGTGATTATTAATGGTTCCGTTCCCTTCACCAGCCAGGTTGAAAAATGCATGATTGGTCAGGTTAACCGGGGTGCTTTTATCCGTAGTTGCCTTGTAGCTGATTACCAGTTCATTCTTCGAATCCAGCAGATACTGTACCTCCACGTTCAAATTTCCGGGGTAACCCATTTCTCCGTCTTTGGAAAGATAATCCAGGACAATGGTAGAATCGTTATTACTTTTTACAGACCAGACCACATTGTGAAATCCACCGGGACCTCCGTGAAGGTGATTCACGCCGTTGTTCAAAGGCAGGGTATATTCTGTCCCGTCAAGCGTGAATTTCCCTTTAGCAATTCGATTTCCCACACGGCCGATCAAGGCCCCGTGAAAAGCTTCCTTGGCATTCTGATACCCCTCCAGACTATTGAATCCAAGAACGACATCCTCCATTTTCCCGTTTTTGTCGGGAGCGCAAAGGCCGACAATCCGGCCTCCATAATTGGTAATGGCTACCGATAGATTCCCATTCTTTAAGAAATACAAATCAACCGTTTTGCCATCGATCGTTTTACGAAAATTCTCAGGATTTAATTTAAAGCAATTTTCCTGTTTTGGCTGATGGGTTGCACAACCGTACATGACAGCAATCGTAAATAAGAATACGATTAAATAATTGTTTTTCTTCATCTCTTACTATTTTTTGTGTTTTGTAGAGACAAGGCAATGCCTTGTCTCTACAAAATTTGTTGTTATTATTTACTTTGAAAGCGTCAGTTTTTTAATCGCATCAACTTCCTCTTGTTTGTAAGGGGATCCGTCAAGACGGAAAATTTCATGGAACCACAGTTTCGGTTCTGACCCGTCAGGTATTGGTGTGTCCCAGGCATATTTGGTATTCGTTTTCCCGGCAACCAAACCCCAGTTAATGGCAGCAACGTTATTTTTCTTCAACAGCGGCATAATATTGGTAAACAAACTGTTGTTTCGGCGAGCCATGTATTCGGTACAAACCAGCGGCCGGTTATACTTTCTCAGGGTATCGATGCCAGCCTGATGTTTCTCCGGATCTGCATAGTTGTGGTAGGTGATAATATCCGAATGTTCAACCTGGAATTTATTGAGGTCCTTTAATCCATAACTCCATACTCCAGAGGATAAAGGCTGTGAAGGATTAACCTCTCTCGCCCATTGAAAGACTTTCTCAAGAAGTGGCAGGGATTTGTTGCCATATTTCGAATTACCGGGTTCATTATAAAGATCCCATAGAACAATTCGCTTATCGTTTTTGAACGTGGTCAATACATCTTTAACGTAGGATTCCAGCACCTTGATCAGCTTCGGATCGGAATACAACAATTCTCCCGGATCGCGAACCCAACCTGAGTTATGTACCCCTGGTTTAGGTTCGGGTTGTTTGCCGGCTTTGTAGATAGGATTCCAGCAATCATCGAAAAAAACAAATATTGTCTTAATTCCGTGTTTGTTTGCAATGGTCAGATATTCATCCATCCGCTTTTTAAAACCCTTTTGATCAACTTCCCAGGCCAGGTGGTGCAGGAAGACTCGCATCACATTCATGCCGATCCCCTGGGCCCAGCCCAGTTCCCGGTTAATGGTGGCAGTATCAAAAGATGCGGCCTGCCAGTTTTCCAACTGATTGATGGAAGTACTCGGAATAAAATTACAGCCCCGCAACCAGCCATTTTCGGCTTTCCATTTCTGTGCTTTTTCAACGGTCCAACGTTGGGAAACCTTTTTCGATTCCACTTTTCTGCCGGCATTGCAGAAGAGGATCAAACAAACGATCAGAACCGGATAAATTGGATTTTTCATAATTTAAGTCATTTATTGTCATTAAAAGTCATTTATTGTTTTGTAGAGACGCACGCCCGTGCGTCTCTACGGCAATGCGTCTTGTCAACGATTAGTGAACATTAAACAGTTTTCTGAAGGCTACAGCGCCAATCCAGATTCGTGTAAATTAGTCCCTAATTCGCGCAATTTACCTATTTTAAAACAGAGGTTGTACTCACCATACTGACTTTTACCCCATTTTTAAAGACGGCCGCTTTTACAGTTCCCGGAAGCTTAATAATTAAGGGATTACAGTACACAAGTGAATTTATCGTTGGTTCCGTACTATCAACCGTGTAATGAATCTCCGGCTGATAACTGTTGGTTTTAAGTGTAACAACTGCGGTTCCATCGGCACTGTTTTTCACCGAGGTGTAAGTCACATTCATGGCACTTTTTGAATAATTGATCCCTGCATTTTTATAACGTTGATACTGCATTTCCAGACGTCTTTTAAAATCTTCCCAATTTTTCAGTTTTGGATCCGTCCACCCTATCTCTGCAACGGCTGCTGCACGCGGAAAGCTCATGTATTCAACTTTTTCAGCGGAATGTATAAACTCACACCAGATAGTAGCCTGTACCCCTTTGATAAATGAAGCCTCCTCTGTATTCAATTCTGAAGGCACCGGTTCATAAGAATAAACTTTATCCAAAGGCAGAAATCCGCCAATGGCTACTGGTTCAAGATAAGGTTCCCCCTGGTAATAATCAAAATAAGCATAAGTCGTGGGCGCCATGATCACATCGTGATGTTGCTGGGCAGCAGCTATGCCGCCTTTTATACCCCGCCAAGACATGACAGCCGCATTAGGGGCAAGTCCACCTTCAAGAATTTCATCCCATCCGATAATCCGTTTGTTTTTTGTCAGCAGAAATTTTTCGATCCGTTTGATGAAGTAACTCTGCAGTTCATGCTCGTCTTTTAAACCTTCAGTTTTAATTCTTGCCTGGCATTTTGGACAGGTTTTCCAATGATCTTTCGGACATTCATCGCCGCCAATATGAATAATTGGACTTGGAAACAATTCTGCAATTTCTGTCAGGACATCTTCCAGAAATTTAAAAGTCTGCTCATTGCCTGCACAAAATACATCCTTCTGGATGCCCCATTGATCGGGTATTTTAAAAGGACCACCAGTACAGGATAGTTCGGGATAGGCAACCAAAGCAGCCAATGAATGACCAGGCATTTCAATTTCCGGCACAATGGTGACAAAACGGTCTTTTGCATAAGCCACAACTTCACGAACCTGATCCTGGGTATAGAAACCGCCATGAGGATTCTTATCGAGCTGGTTGGTTGATTTGTCATACTGGGTTGCTTCCCGCCATGCTGACACGTCCGTAAGCTTGGGGTATTTTTTTATTTCAATTCTCCAGCCATGATCTTCCGTTAAATGCCAGTGGAATGTGTTCATCTTGTGCATGGCCAGATAGTCAATGTATTTTTTGATGAAATCGACCGAATAAAAATAGCGCCCGACATCCAGCATCATTCCACGCCACCCGAAGCGAGGTTTGTCTTTAATCTCTACTCCCGGAATAGTGAGGGAAACAGGAGAACGGAGACTGGAGACAGGAGAACGGGGAACGGAGGCAGGAGAAGGGAGAACGGTTTCTGATTTCACGGGCAGTAATTGTAGCAAGGTCTGGGCTCCATAAAATACGCCGGCAGGTTGCATGCCTTTGATGATCACTTTATCGGAACGAACGGAAAGGCTATAACCTTCTGCCCCGAGAAAATCAATGGCATCTTTTTGTGTTAAAATAATCGCGTTGGAAGGTGCATCACCCGTTATTTTGATCACTTTAAGATCATACCCGGTTTCATACTTTAATTGAGAGGACAGCATTTCGGCGATTTTCTGAAGGCTGGGATTGTTATCATCGACATAGATAATCGTTTTCTTTCCAATCGCAAAATTGCCTGAGCTTTCCTTTACAGACAGTGGCTGAGGAATAATCGACAATTGTATGTTCTGTTTACTTTCCGGCTTAGCAACCGCGACACTTGCCAGATACAGAAAAAAATAACTTAGTAATAGAATTCCAGGTAATCTCATCATGTTAGTGTATTTAAATAAAAAATGGGTTTCCAATCCTCTTTTTTGAACGAATATTTTTACGAAATAAATTTCACCGGGATAATCAAACAAATTTTTATTTAGAGCTATAGCTTAACAATTCCAGCATTTCCTTTCTAATGGATCTGAAATAGGTAATACTTCCATCGTACTGATCGAAATCCAGAATAACCGCATTTGCATAATCACGAGCTTTCCCCGGATTTACTTTTTCAAGCATTTTCAATAATTGATAATCATCTATCCCATCTCTCATGGCTTCAAAACGGATAGAACTGTACAACTTCCGGTAGCCAGGATAAATAATGCAATTATCTCCGGCTGGTAGTCTTCCCCGGTCCCGGGATGCATCAATATTGAGCTGATTATTTTCCCAGTAATTGAGGCCCCAATGCAAATAACCCGTTAAATTGTATTTGTAATTGATCCAATGCAGATACCGGGTCTGAATAAGGGGCTGCTCAATAAACCTGTTGGCGTAATTTCCCCTGGGTCTTACGCAGGTGTAAAACCAAACTTCCTTGCCATTTCCTTGAAGCTGCTGATAGAATTTATGGTCACGGTGCAAAACATCCAAGACAGGCACCCATACGTCAATGGTTCCGGCCAATTCCCTGGAAGTAAGGACAGCATCCATGATTTTTACTCCCGGAAGATATTTGCGGACATAGTCACTGATCGCACAATAGGAAGGGGCATTTTTGACAGTAGGCTCATCGGCAATGTGTTGCATGTACCGGTTTAGCCATCCTTTTTGTGCAAGATGATTTTTAAGAGCAGGAAGAAATTGATTCAGAAAATTTTTGGCACGGTCATCCTCTATCGGCAGGGAAACAAATCTAATTCCATTCTCTAATTTAATAGGGTTTGGGCTAGCTTGCAATTTTCTTGTTTCTTCATTGTCAGGCAAGGGTACTTCCACAAAAAAAGGATCATCCCATGCACCAGAGCGCCAGGCTAGATGTCCACCTTCAATTCGTTCCAGAGCTCCTACTTTGTCAAAAATGCCAGCTTCTTTATCAAAACGGCTAAAGTCAAAGGAATAAATTCCGTCTTTATAGGTATATTGGGTAGTCCAGACCGGATAAATCCGATGGACGTTTTGCCTGTGGGATGCCATAATTTTCGCATGCATTTCGATTAATTGCCAATAGAGAGCTGAATTAACCGTTACTTTCTGATTCTTGTTCAACAGGCTTAAAGAAGAAGGATTTATATGGGAAGACCAATTGGTAATGAACAAAGGAGATTTTCCTAATGTAACCGGATACACACGAATATAGAACTCTTTTGTCCAGGTCTGATTTCTTTTATTGACTTCACCGGTAATTTTTACACTTCCTTTGTACAGTCCGGGAGTTGCAGATGAGTCTGTGGGAACAGTAATCCAAAGAGCTTGAACCTCTGATTGTTCAATAGAAAAAAGAGAATCCGTTAAAATGGGATCGGGAAAATAATCGGAAGCTGACCGGATAATATCTTTGGAAGGAGGATTGTATGAACGACCAACACGGACATATCCTACCCAGCCAGCAGTCGCATTGGTCAATTCCGAAGCGCCGGAAGAAATTTTACCCACAGAGGCACGCATGTTCTTAATCTCTGCCAGTCCTTTTACTACAATCTGAATGGTGGCCGTTTCACCGCGTGCGACCCGGATCGTGTCAGTTTCATCGCGGAAATAGGTTCGTTCCTTCAATACTTTTGTTAAGGGATCTACCTGATAAAGTTTTGCGCTATTCGTCTTACTGCTGACAAATTGTACAGACAATATCATAAGACTTATTACAAGAATAAAGATTTTTTTATTTCTCATAAGTAGTTGATTATTGTTTAAAGATCTGATCCTGTCACAAAAATACTTTTTATTTGCAATCCAATTCGTATTCACCGGCTGGTCTTTTTATTTCCACACCGGAGGGGACAGGCAACCCAAAATTGGGAGATCCGTCTGCCTTCCAGGTAAATTTTTGTGCTCTGACATCTCTTTTCCATCCCGGAGCCTCTGTAATCTTTGAATGATAAATGATCCAGTTTTCAGTATCATCAGGAGAGAGAACAAAACTGCAATGACCGGTTCCAGGCACTTTATCAGTACCCTGAAATACAGGCCCGGACTTTAGCCATGAGGATGGATTTAATGGATCGGAATTTACAGATTTCAGCCGGAGCTGTCCCAGCCGGTATTCCTTTAACCAGGATTCGCGGCAGGAATAGATAATGAACACATTACCCCCGTTTTTCAGTACTTCAGGGCCTTCATTCAAATTGAGCGGGCCACCGGTTTCCCAGCTTTCGGTTGGCGATGATATTTTCACCCTGGACCCCGAAAGAGTGTACGGATTACTCATGAGGGCAATATATAAGTGCTGGGGTGTAGCGTCTGTAGCTGCATTTTGATCCCAGCCTGACCAAATTCCATAAAGCTTTCCATTCAGGTTCAGCAGCGTAAAATCAATAGCCCACACAGCTTTTTCAGGGTCGTTGGGATCATTCCCGGTATTCAGCATACCCCTGTCGATATATTCCCCTTGCGCATCAGATGTCTTTGATTCAAGCACGCCTGATCTTTGATAAATAAAGGGGGAACCCCCTTTTTTGGCCGCAGCATAATAAATATACCACTTGCCGTGTAAGAAGTGCAGTTCAGGAGCCCAGATGTTGGCATGATTCCATCCGTTTCCCGGAGCTTTCCAGACCATCACAGGTTCACCCTTTCTCGTAATGAATTTTGACTTTGAAACGAAAATTCCGTTGAAGGCCGAATAACAATAATAATAGTAACCATCCTGTTTTACCAGCCAGGGATCTGCTCCATTAAAAAGCGGATTGGTAAATGTGAGAGCAGAGGGCAGAGAGCAAAGAGCAGAGGGCTGGGAGCAGGAGGCAGAGGGCAAAAGGCGATGGAGAGAAGTTTCCATTTTTCCCGTTTCCCCATGCCCTGCATTCTCCACTGAATGCCCAATACTTATAGCAGGGAACATCAGAAAAGTCAATATAATAATGATCCAGTACTTCATAAAATTTAAGACCTATTGTTTTAAAACCGGTGTTATCCTCTCAGGGAGAACCTCGATTATGTACTTGCCTGAATTTCCAATTTCTGTAAACCTGACAGGATTGATATAAACTTCGCGGGGATGAATACTTGCCTTGCTGTTATGAGCATGATAGACAATGTATAGCTTATTATCCAGACCCGTAAAAAACTGACAATGTCCTACTCCCACTAAATCAACGGGTTTCTGCAGAATTGGGTTTTTATCATATTTTGTCCATGGTCCCATTGGACTTTTAGCAGTGGCAAAGCCTAATCCATAGTTTTGATTAAAATAGGCATTGGCTGAATAAACGAGAAAATAGGTATCCTTATATTTCAGCACACATGGCCCTTCGTTAACAGATTGGTCCATCTCCCAGGCTTGCGATTGACCAATGCATTTTCTCATGGTCTCCTGTTTAATGACCGGTAGAGACGCACGGCCGTGCGTCTCTACATTTAGTTCAGCAACCCAGCTCTGCATGCCGGAAGGGGTAAAATTTACAAAATAATAATATTTTTTACCGTCTGTATCGATAAATAGAGAACCATCAATAGCTTTAAAATCCAGAAGAGGTTTTTGTACAGTCTGCGTGAACGGTCCAAGCGGGCTGTCACTAACTGCGACAAGGCTTCTCTCATCAGCGCTGAAAAACATGTAGAATTTGTTTCCCAATTTAAATACTTCAGGAGCCCAGAACCATTTTTCACCCCAAACATCATCTTTATGAAGGGCCAATCCTCCCCGTTCACCACAGGGACCTTTCCAGGTAATCATATCCTTTGAACGATAAACCTCAATGCCGTCTTTGTGACTGGTGCCATACATATAGTACGTACCATTTTCAACCAGCACAAAAGGATCCCCGAAAAGCACATTGCGCGGAGTTTGTTCCGGTGAAGCGCAAACAGACACAGCAATTTTTTCCTCTGAGAAAAATGAAATTGAAAGAATGTACAAACTTAATATTACTTTTTTCACAAGTGTAAGTAATTAAATTGAATTCTGAAGATAATAAAAAATGATTATCGTAATCTATATCTAAATTCATTTTTCGATGTTGCTCCAACCAGTAATAGTATGTCAAATAAAGATTCGCTAAAATATCTTCTGTTGAACTTATAGCGCAAATACTCGGGTTTGATGTTGTGGTGAATATCCAGAAGCATCTTTTTGCATTAGCTATTGCCAGATGTACCCATGGTAATACTTCACCAACCTTTTCCTCGCCCCAACTGTTCCACTATTGACATTACCATTCACAGATCCCGGTTGTGCGTAGTTTCAGGTTCATACTTATCCGCGGATATCATCCACATTCCCGTTCCGTTGTCCAATGCACTCTCGTCTTCAGCCTGTATATTATTAAGTAATACCACCCGCTCCCCTATCCTGCAATTTGATATCCTGCACCTGATGTTTTTTATCAATGTATTATTCTCGATGGTGCAGTTATATATGGTGGCATTAAAAATACCCGTATTCAGGCGCACACCACTAAACAAGGTAACCTCCTCATCAAAACAGCCTATACGGTTATGGCCCATGAAATGAACATCAATAAGATGATCAGGATGAAATTTTTCGACAACATCAATAAGGTCCCAGTTCTGGCAGGAACACCCTTGTGCAATTAACTGACCTATCTCTTCATCGGATAATTTTCTGTATCCCATAGTAAAGGTAATATTATAGTCTTTTTATCCCCCTTTCAACCATTCAGTCATCACGTCAACTGTGAGAATTGTCCCCTGTGATTGAATTGTATCTGATTGAAGGGCATCGGAAATTGTTCTCTTTTGCCTGTCTCAGCATCAATCATTAGTAGTGCATAACCGTCAAGATGATCAAATAACCAGAGCAACAATGACTGAGCCAGACTTAAAAATATACTGAGCAAAGCAAGCGCAACAAGTTTTTGATCCTGGGTGAAAGTAGATTTGTATAACATGTTATTTATATATCTAATTTGAGTATTATTGATTTATAATTTAATATAAGTCCGTATTAACTTCGTTATGAATAAAAATTCCACTATGTCAGAAATTTGCTTTTACATTCATCACTTTCACTTCAAATGCACTTAAGTGAATTTTCCCTTTTTTTGACGAATTAAATGTGCCCTCCTCACTTTCCGTTCGAACATTAAATAAACTATATTTTCCTTCAAATTTTTTTGGTAATTCTAATAGCTCACTCAAACTGAAAGAAAAATCAACAGGTTTCGAAGAAGGGTTCCGAAGCATCAATGTCCCATCATTAGGATTCCAGGAAGCAAATCCATAAATTTCTCCTTTAGACGGATCACCACCTATCCAATGAGAATCAACCAAAACACCTTCATGGCTCCGTGACCATTTAATCGCTTTGGCAAGCTCATCCCAATTATTCCTGTTTAGTTTATGAGGGTTAATATACAATTCCTGAAGGCTTGTTCCATTCGAAAAATATGTCCAAATATCATCCGAAATAGATTGGTCATCCATTTCATACCCGGCAGTTGCCCCATAATTGGCAATTGTAATGCCATGAAACATAAGTGAACTTATCGGGCATAACGGAGATTTTGTAATACATTTATAAACACCGTTATCCCTAAAATTCATCCATTGTTGACGATGACTCCCTTCTCCTGCTACGCCAAAATCCTCTCCCCCTTTCCATATATTGTCTCCATAACACAACCAAAAGGGAGAAGGCCAGGTCCCAACTGTTAAATTCAAACGGACATCCGGCTTTACTTCTCGTAATCTTTTTACAAGTCGGATAAAAGCATGCATCTCATCAGCGTAAATACCAAAGCCCCTGCAATCAGGATTATATTTACCCGGATCTATTCCGTCTATCTTAAATAGGGAGACATTATTATCCTGAATCAGTTTAATAATCACATTTTTAAAATATGTATAGTAATTTGGATCTGTTAACGTTAATCCATGTTCATTGATTTTATATTGGGGAAAACGCTCCTTTGCTGTTGCCAATCGTACCTTTATAAATTCATCATAACCTCCCCACGGGGAAAGCCAGGCCCCCATAGAAGCGCCATACTGCTTGGCAGAAGCATTAATGTTATTAAACCCATCTGGTAGCTTTTTGTTAAATTCCCACATATTATTCCAATCATCCCAACCACTATCCCATAAGAAACAGTTCAATCCAAGACCTCTGGCTTTTAGACTATCTCCCCACGTTTTAACCCGGTCTATGCAATCTTCCTCGGTTAATACATTTAAATCATAAGAAAGATCATACCAGGAATCATAAAAAGTCAATTGCCGGTATGGAACCGCTCTAGCCTTCTCTAAATAGTATAAAAAACTCCTTCGAAGCTGACCGACTGGAGAACATCCCCAAGCCATAGATTCCTTGTATATGTTTTCGCCATTAGCATGTTCTTCTATAGGCAAGACATATAGACTAAATGCTCCCTTCTCCTTATTAACTTGGAACATAGGATTTTCTATAGTCCAAAAAACATTTTCAGAAACTACAGGAGAACCATCAACCTGACCAAGAATTTTCGGTTTATATTTCTCAGGAATGCGTAGTGTATATATTTTCTTAACGATATTTGATCCGGAATGAATATTGAATGTGTGGCTTACATAATTTGCCTGATCATTTAATTTCACTTCCCAGCTTAAATAAATTCCATAATTGCTATTTGATAATATAAACTCTGTTTTAACATAAGGGCCATTCTTGTCCATTCCTTTTTGTGGCTGAGTGGCAGAGTCCAGTCTAAACTGGTCTAATGAGAGTGAATCTCCATTAAATAAAACGACAGAAAATAAATCATTATTTCCAAAAACATATTCTCTATCATTTTCTTTGTCAATAAACTTGATTGATTTCAATTTATCGGGGAACCCATATACCGCAAGATTTAACACGTTATTTTTTAATGATATGTTGTCTTTCCCTTTTGCGATTATAGCCTTCCCGGGATTAATCCCCGGATAATATGCCTGAGCATAATTCTCGTTTATAACCAAAACAAGACTGAAACAAATAAATAAACTACTTTTAATAAATTTTGTCATAATAACTTTCATTGATAGCAGACATTTTCTCACTTTTTGCTGAACCGGTAAACCTTTACAGAATGCGGAGGAATTTTTATCATTTCACTATTATCTCCCGTAGTACTGACCTCTTTGTTTTCCCATAAATCCCATATTCTGTAATTTGACAATTGATAGGAATCTTCATATAACTGATAGCGCGGATCGGTTTCACCTTTAACCCTTAACAGGCGGTTAAAATTTACCAGTACTTCTTTTCCCTCGTCACTTCTGTTCAAAAGGCAGGCAGCCTTTTCGTTATTGGCCAAATCTTTGATCCAGATTTCATAGCCCCCGCTTTCGCGGATACAAACAGCCTGCTTTCCCAATTTATCCTGATTGATAGCAATCAGGTTAGCATTAGTCAGAATCGACTTGGTTTCTTCCGACATATTCGACAGGTCATTCCCCGCTATCAATGGAGCAGCCAGCATACACCACATGGAAAAGTGAGTTTTATATTCGTTGGTTGTCATGCCGCCATTTCCTACTTCCAACATATCCGGATCATTCCAGTATCCGGGCTTGGCATATTTTGCAAGCGGTTTTTCTTCGTCAACAATATTGATCATGGAGTCCCAGTTATCTCTGATATCGCCGGTCGTACGCCCTAAATGGCCAACATCAATTGCCCATGTCCAAGGTTGCGTTTCCCCCCATTCACAAATACTAAAAACAACCGGACGACCGGCAGCATGTAAAGCATCCCTCATGAGAGAGTAAGAAGCAAGAGAGTTTTGCCCGGGACCACAATAACACCAGTCTACCTTTAAATAATCAACTCCCCAGCGGGCATAGGTACGGGCGTCCTGAAATTCGTATCCGCGCGAACCGGGCCGTTTCTGACAAGTTGTAAGCCCTGCACACGTATAAATTCCGAACTTCAGCCCCAAAGAGTGGACATAGTCTGCCAAATACTTCATCCCGTGTGGAAAGAGGGTTGTATCTGCAACGATCTCTCCATTTTCATCTCGTGAAACCTGCCAACAGTCATCAATTATAACGTATTCATAGCCTGCCTCCTGCATTCCACTCGCCACCATGGCTTCCGCCGCTTTAATTACCACTTCTTCGTTTACCCGACAACCAAATTTATTCCAGCTGTTCCAACCCATAGGCGGAGTTTTTGCCAAATCAAATTTTTGAGCAAATACTCCGCTTGAGAGTACTATACAAACAAGAACCAATAATCTTTTCTTCATAAACTTTTTACATAAAACCAATTTCTAATTCCGATTTTTCTCCAGACAAACATTACATAATCTGGTCAATACTCCCAGAGACTACTATCCTCTTCTCTAAAAATAATACTTTCGGAATGAAAGAATATTTCCTTTCACTTTATACTATTTCGACAGTAGTTGCCGGCAAACACGTAATTTGTGCTGGGCATCAATAAGGTCGCGCATTTCGCGTCCATACATTTTAGCAATGCCCTGTGCAGAAAGCCAGTCTTTAAGGGACAAAATATCTTCTTCCAGTTTCTCAAGTTTTTTTACACTGATTCGTTTTTGTACTTCATTGACATTTGACATCAACAGAGTGACTTTTTTGTCGTATTCCGGTGCTTTTGTTTTATCCAATAAAACATCTGAATCATCAAAATCGGCACTTGCTAAAAGGTTATGTTCAGGGTCTGTTTTTTCAACAAGACTAAAGTCGTCAAACCATGCTGTACCTTCCGGTTGATGTAATTCAACCAAAACCATCGCTGTTTTCACTGCCTTTGGGGGAACAACTGTAATTTTACCTTCTTCCCAATCATGCGTTCCCGGAGAAAATGCAAATGTGTGAACCTCTGGCCAACTTCCATCCTGATAATCAAGATAAAGATGCATAGCATAATAATAACCCAACCGTTCACCCAAATGATCCCTGCGGTTTGTTTCTGTAATTGCCTTTAATTCTGACTTTTTCACATTTTTCGATTTACTAAATGCAGTAAGAGTCAAAGGAACAGGTTCCGACTGATTCAGTGTAACAAATTGTGCAGCACCTTGCCTGTTGTAGTAAAGCCATTGGTTGTTATACATAGAGTATGTATTCCCGTCTGTGCGTAAACTACCGCGTCCAGATCTTTTCGTTTTTAAATCAACGAGATACCCTTGACAAAATGGCTCCCAGGGCTTCAGAGGTTTATCGAAATCATCCCTGGATGAATTATCCTCGGTTGGAGGTAGTGTAATGGATTTTTGTGAATATCCAGGACCCAATTTCTCATCCATCTTCCTCTGTAACATTTGCGATTTAAACGATTCAGAAACACGTGAAAGAATATTACTAACCACTGTTCTTACATCTCCTAATTGTATTAAAGACGGCCCTGATAGTGTCTTAAAACAAACCCTGTTCCCTTCTTTCTCCGATTTTAAAGTAGCTTCTGAAAATTCGTCGAAAACAATCGTATTCGCTTTTATACCCAAACTATCGGCATTGCATTCGACAGTTTCAGGTTCATTTGAATTAACATATAAATAAACTCCTTTATTCATATCATTACCATATCGTTTAACGCTTCCATCAAGAGAAAGCGTACCCCAAAATATATCGGCCTTGTCTGACCCAGTAACGCTTGGTTCAATAACCCTTCCTGTTGCATCAACATGGTTTTCACGATTATTATCGGATGAATAATCACGACCTTCTAGTTTGTTGTTCGCCACATGGGCAAACGCACTATTTTGAGGCCCGGCTTCAAACATCGACCGACTTAGCGGTAATATCTTACGTAAAATCCATCGTTGGTGATTGTAAATATCTGGTCTGCAAGAAAAAAAAGAATAATGTGTTCCTGCCGCCCTGGTCCTTCCATCCGTATATCCGAAATATACAATACCATTAAAATGTTTCGCTTTAAGATAATTTTCCAGTTCTCCGGAAGATAACTGACGGGTAAGTAATTCAGCAGAAACTCCTTTAAAACCTTTTGACTGCATATTACGCATCGTTTGTTGTGAAAACTGGAAACCCTCATGGGCAAAGAGATCTATATAACGGTACAATTGAGGCGAACCTCCGTTAGTAAAAATTCCAAATCCTGCGGGATGTAAAGTATTTTGGAGATGTTCTAAAAAAGTTTCGGGAACTTTACCTGCATTGTCTAATGCCATGCCTCCATATTTTTTTCCACTTTTTACCAATTTATCCAGCCGACTGGATACCACAGCCTTTACAAGAGGATTAATCGAAGACAGATCCATTTCCCCGTAAACATCTCCATACGCACCACCTGGAAGGTACTTTACTTTTGCGTATTTTGAAAGTCCGGGAATTCCGTATTCTAATTCACTACGTTTGTCAAACGAAAGTTTTGCCGCATTCTCTTTGTCATCGATATGACTAAAATCATACTGCCCTGCTGGATCTTTTAATGATAACTCAACAACAGAATTCCAATAGTCAAAAACAGCTATATCCAGCATGGATGTACGTTTTGTATCCTCTCCGCCCCATACCAACTCAATACCAAGTTCAGTTATATCCGAAATATTCAGGGTTGGCTGACCAAAAGCAACTCCAATACCACCACGCCACCCCGAATACCTGTAATTTATCGGGAAGCTACTTGTCACATTTTCTGACGGCTTTTGTTTCTTAATAGACTCTTCCCCTTCAACACTATTTACCAGCAGTATAAGGGCAATAATAGTTTTAGCGATCATATCTTCATTAGTTTGATAAAATTACTTAAAAACAAAAATAAACCGAGTCTATATTGCACAACGCCAGATTTACACCTATCAATCTTCAATAAACGCAATAAAAAAGCAATAACCATAAAACAAGGCGGATTATTAATGATTATATCGACGACTAATGCTTTTTTTCTCATTTTTTAATTGCAATTATTTTAAATATGAATTTTATTAAATAACTGAAACACATAAAACTTCATTAGAAACTGAAATTTATTTCCCTTCAGGAACCAAACTTACATTCATATACTTATCTCTGTTCACCTGCTCTTCCTTCATATTGTATCCACCGAATCGGTACTGAAGCCAATCTCCAGGGTGTACCTTTATCATATATTCTCCTTTATCGTTTGTCCGGACAGAAATCTCTTCCCCCTTAACAGACACGATTACTCCCTTCAATAAGTTAGATTGTACATCCATCACGACGCCCTTAATCATAACCAGAACCGTCTTATCCGAATGCCTCAAACCGGATTCAAAATTTATACTCGATTTAATATTAAGATCACTCTGGTCCTTCTTCCTTAAACTCTGATCTTCTACAGTAAAAACTTGTCTGAACTTAATATCCTGTGAGGAAGATCCAATCTGTAATTCAAAATCGCCAGGTTCTACCACTCTTTTATAATCTCGGTCATATAAATATAACTCACTGACCGGCACTTTAAGAGTTATCCTTTTCTTTTCATTTTTGACGAGACTTATCTTCTCAAAAGCTTTTAACTGCTTTACCGGCGTCTCAACCGAACTGACCAAATCACGGATATAAAGCTGAACAACTTCTTTCCCGTCCCAATCCCCTTTATTTTGCACTGCTACCTGAACGGAAACCGTATCTTTCAAATGGTAAAACTTCTTTGTTAACTGGAAATCAGAATATTCAAAACGGGTATAGCTTAACCCATGTCCAAAAGGATATAACGGATCTGGATTGGAGAACACATAATCCCTTCCGGGACGGTCCAGACTACCTTTCTGATTATAATAACCTTTATCGCTTGGCAAGTAATTGTAATACACCGGTGTCTGTCCTGTACTCTGAGGAAAAGAAACTGCCAGTTTTCCTGAAGGGTTTACCCGGCCGAATAAGATATCTGCAATTGAATTTCCTCCTTCCTCTCCAGGATACCATTGTACAATAATTGCCGGTATATGTTCCTTTTCCCACGGAATCGCAAAGGGTCTTCCTGTTACTAATACAACAATAACGGGAGTCCCTGTATTATACACCGTCTTAATCAAATCCTCCTGTACTCCTGTCAGACTCAAATCCGATAAATCAAAACTCTCTCCGCTTGTCGGAACGCTGTTGGTCGCTCTTGAAAGCAAAGAACTCTGAGAACCCACAAATACAACTGCTACATCACTATTTTTAGCCGCCTTTTCCGCTTCAGAAAATCCGTTCTTATTCTGGCTTGCAAGATCGCATCCTAAGGCATAATGAATGGGCACTTTGTCCCCAAGTAAATTTTTGATTCCTTCCAGTGGGGTTACGCCACCTGCACCCGCATTTTCATATCCCCATGTATAATCCCCAAACTGTGCCAAATTCGCATTCGGCCCAATAATAGCAATTGATTTTAATCGATCAGGATTTAACGGTAAAAGAGAATGATCATTTTTCAGCAATACCGCACTTTCATCTGCCAATACTTTGGCAAGCTTAATCGATTGAGAAGTATGCATATGCTGACGAACGACAGTTGTATCCGGTGGCGAATCTTCAAAAAGGCCTGATGCAAATTTGGCATACAAAATATGACTCACCGCACGGTCAATGTATTCAGTATCCAGGGTCTTTTCTTTCACAAGATGTTCCAGATTCTCATAATTACGACTACCATTACCAGCTTCAAGATCGATCCCGGCCACAATAGCTTGTTTTGCCGCCTCAGCCCCGTTTGCTGCAGTATGATGAAAATATTCCAGCATCGAAATAGAACCCCAATCTGCATATACATACCCTTTAAATCCGAGTTCATGGCGTAACAGCTCTGTCAGCATATATGGAGATCCTGCTACTGGCTCACTGTCGTAGGAACTGTAACAGTTCATTATTGAAAGCGGATCCCCTTCTCTTATCACTTTCTCAAAGGGTTGCAAGTACAAACTTAATAGTTGTCTTTTACCTCCCTCTACCGGAGCCAAATTCAGTCCCCCTATGGGTGAACCATGCCCTATAAAATGTTTTGGAGTACAAATAATCCCGTATTTACGTATTCCTTTTACATAGGCCACGCCCATCTGAGAAACAAGATACGGGTCTTCTCCGTATGTTTCTTCGACCCGGCCCCAACGCAATTCCCTGGCCAGATCAAGATCTGGAGCCAAGACCTGCTTTGCCCCGATTACACGTATCTCTCTGGCAATATTCTCTGCCATTTCCCCGATCAATACAGGATTAAAACTACTGCCAAGCGCAATTGACTGAGGATAAATCGTACAACCATCCTGTACTGTCCCATGTAAAGCTTCCATAACCGGAATAACAGGAATGCCCAACCGGGTATTTTTTTTCATGTATTGTTGCACCTTCCATATCGTTTTTGAATACTCCTCCGCTGAATATGGGAATGCCTCTATGCAACCAAAACTTTTCCCCTGAGTAAAAGAATTTAATTTATTTAGATCCAAATGTCCATCCACGTTATAATTGCTGGAATGTATATGTCTCATCTGGGCAATCTTTTCCTCCAGGGTCATCCGGTTCAGAAGATCTTTGACACGTTTATTTACAGGAACCGATGGATCCCTATACAAAGGCGCTTTCTCCTGAGCAAATACAATAAACCCAGTAAATAAAAACAAAATAAAAAATACTCGTTTCATATAAATTTCGCCATGTCTGATTCTTAATATATTGCAACCAAAGTCCTTTCCTAAACGTTTCAAAAAAATTGCAATTATCACATCTGTAAATTATTAATCTTTTTTCAGCAATGAATATTTGTAGAAGGAGTATCTGTTAATTCCCGGTAAACTAAAATTCACCAATCCTCCTCTTACCTTGGTTGTAAATGATTGACCATCCCCTGAAATCTTCTCAAACTTGTATTTACCGGGCAAAATCATAGGAAGTTTTAGCTCTTTAGAGGAGTTTGGGTTTTGTTCCCTGAAAACAAGAACATATCCATTGCTGGTTCCGCTTTTTTGTGATTGAAAACCTGTCCAACTTGTTCCAGATGGTTCTTCTCCAATTGGCAGGATGTAACCACTGTGAAAATCCGCCTGTACTTTTTGATACTCTTTTATTGCCGGGGCAGACAAAAAAGCTTCTTCAGGTAAACCACCCCCCTTAAACCAAGCCAATGGCTGTCCCGCCATTGTGATGGCAAACAGGTAATCAAAACGATAATTCCCGGGGGCGAAGGGGTCATTACCATATTTTCCCTGATTCCTCCATTTGTTCAAAAACTCAACCTGAAGATTTTGAGCCGGGATGTATTTGCTTAACATCCATAAGTTACGAAGTGTCCACCATGGGTAATAGTTAGGATAATCCGTATAACGGTTTTCCACAAACATATTCCCGTATTCATTGAAATAGAAATAACCTCCGCGTTTTCCTGCTGTTATATCAAGGTTAAAGACTACCTCGCCGTTGGTTATTTGCACTACTTTGTCGAGCATTTTGCGGAAATTTATTTCCGATTCTTTGGTAGGCAATTTAACCCCATCAATTTTAAAAGTACGAATACCGTACGTTTTATAAAGCTGAATTAAAGCATTAGCATCTTTTTCCCAGTTCGCATTGTTATTATCAGGATTGGGCATGAACCACAGGCTAATATCGATGCCTAGCTCTTTCCCTTTACGCACAACAGGGGTCAATCCGTTGGGAAATTTAACAGAATCAGGGTTCCAGCCATCTTTTTTCTGCCAGCCCCAATCAAGTTGTAAATGGGTAATGCCCAATTTCGCACCTGATTCCAGTTCTCTCATGGTAAAATTCTCATCGATCCGGGTACGTTCAGCGTGATCTCCCCAAAAATTCATCATGATCATTTCGTCACGTCCGGGTTGACGTAGCCTGACCCGTTGTAAATAGTTGTGCAAAGCAAGCAGTCGGTTGGTTCCCCCTTCATAAACACCTGTTACAAAACCATATGCCCTGCGCCATTGTTCTGCATCAAGATCGGAATTGCTGATTCCTGCACCAAGAATTTTTATGGTGCCGAATTCAGTCAAAAAATCATTACCGGAATAAGCCAATTGGGAATTGGAACATGGAGCTTCTTTCAATAAAAAAATCCCTTTCCCCGAAAATATTTCCGTAGCAAATAGCAGGTTCCCTCGAAAAAGTGTCTGGAAATAAGAAATACCTGAAACCTCCTTGATTAGACTGTTAAACCGGTCGCTCACATCATGGAACTCAACGGCATCTATCTTCCAATGACGGCCCGGCAATTCCAGTTTTTCTACAACCGGAACTTTCCCGTTGCCTGCATCCGACATCTGTTGCTCCTCAGAATTAATCTCTGATTGGACCCATGGCGTATTGGCTTTACCACGCAAAAACAAATCACAGGCTATTGCCGGACAGTCCGGATATAGACGAAATACACGCTTTACCTCAATACTGCCGATACTGCAGGTCGCTGTCGCTTCCAAATGTGCCGGGATCGACGGCCCTCCTGAAATATTTTTGACTGAGAAGACCCCATTCTCTCCCTGACCCTTAACGCCGGGAAATGAAATATCCGGATTTTTAGCGTTGCACACCCACACAAACTTTGATCCCTTATTCTCGACTGAAAATGTTTTGATATTACCATTGTTCCATATAAAACATCTCTTCATTCGTGAATTTTCAAGTATCAAGCTGTCTCCTTTAAGACGTGCAGCACAATAACCCCGGTCTCCCAGCCTCTCGGAAACGGGATATACAGATTGTCCATCCTGCCCGGAAGTTTGGAAAAGAGAAAATAAAACAGTACCGATAATAACGAATGTCTTTTTAATCAAATCAGCTAATCGTGCTTTTATGGAAAATAAACTTTTATAGAAATTCATTTTTCAGTCATAAGTTTTTAAAATATTCAGATAGAAATGTCGCTAATACATCAGGTATTGAATTCATTTCTGATTGAGGCCGGACCTACAAACAGGAAGCTTAAAGAGTACCTCAAATATCGACAAACACAAGATAATAAATTATAAACCAGTCAGGAGTAACTCCCAACTGGTTTAATTCACATAATCAACATTTGGAACAAAATTTAATTGTTGCAGGTTAAGGTCTCCTTTTGTATCCTGCCAGTCGGTCAGATCGCTATCACTGTTTCATCGATAGAAACCAGCAGCATCATGATCAAAATAGTTGCTTTTAAGCTCCCTGCCGATAGAGTTCTTCCCCGTTTACAAAAATTATCTCGTCGGCGCTTTATAGACTTTATAAGCATTAAAAATCGTATCAATACCTAACTTAGGCAGGAAGAATGCCGTACGGAACTGAAGCTCTCCGCCTTGGGGAAAATCAGTCAACACCAACGAATTGGTGGTCCTGTTTATCCTGATGTTATTCTCCGTCCCATGACTGTTGGTAAAGCGTATTTGAGAATAGACTACACTATCGCCGGAGAAAGTCTTGGATAAACTCAATTTAAATTTTAAGGAGTCGAAAACATATACCTGGGATGTGATACTTCTAGCAATTAGTTTATTTGCAAAACGCTCTCCCCATGAGGTGACTGAAGATGAGGAGTAAAGGGATGTATTTCCTTTACTGTTGATGTTTCGGAATTCATACAGTTGGGTACCTTCGGTCAGATTTTCAACAATGATCGAATCTTTCTGCACCCCGGGTGTGGCACGGACAAAATCCCTCACAATCGAATCTTTTCTCATGTTCCAGTAGATAATCGTCTGCTCAATCTTAGGATCGGCGCCAATATACCACGTTATTTTAGCGCGCTTTAAACCAGGGTACGTCTTGAGACTGTCCACCTTTCCCAAATAAGTCTCCTCCTTCTGATTGGTATACTTGCTCTGAAGATCATTCATGTTTTCGCAGGAAGTCGTAAGAAGGAAGATGCCCAACAGACCCAGGATTCCTGAAACTATCTTATTTATCTTTTTCATATTTTTATCAATTTATTATTGTTGTGGAACCGTATCGTCACCATAAAAGGTGATTTCTCCCATAGACCAGTAATTATTGGCTGGAGGAGGAGAAATCAAGGTGATCCCCCTGACAAATATCCGGATATACCGCACAGGCAATGCATCAATAGGCATGGTGTATTCAGTTCCGTTTGCGCTTTGTGCTTTTATTGCCTCTGGAGCTGTATATACCGGTATCGAGTTGAATCCCAGATATTGCCAATCATCTTTAAAAGTCCTTGCCGGAAGTTGGGTTGTTGGAGGAACGGTAAGAATTGCGCCGTTTCGAACACTGGGCTCATCCAGCCAATAAGGTTTATCAGGAAGCTTGCTCATGTCTATTTTATTAATACCCCACGCTTCGAATGAGGTGATATTGGCCTGCCCGTATGGTGAATCCTTGTGGTAACCATGAATTACAATCCGGCTCAGTTTGGTCACCCTTTTCATGTCGATGGTCATTGATAAACCACTGTTCCCGGGTGCAGTAAGCCATCCGTGACTTGCTGTATTTACAATATTATCCCACAACGTTGACGTATTACGGTTCGACAGATTGCTGATATTGTCGTAAGGTATGGATGTTCTGTAATCAGCATAGGGCTTTGGGATCATTCTCTCAAAAAATGGCAGGGTGGTAAATCTGACCGTATCGGAAATATTACCCCACTTGTCTTCGAAAGCAATAGCGAAGGTGGTTTCTTTAGCCTCAAAGCCCCTGAAAGCATGAGCATCATTTTTCAATGCAGAATAGTATCTCTCCGTACTCACCAACTGATTCGTACTATCTTTAACCATTAAATGAACCCCAAGTTCCGTTTCATTAGGATTATCCCAGGATGCAATGATTCCTCCGAATCCCGTAACAAATTTTAATGAATTTTTTGCAATAGAGACAAGTGACTCCAATGGTTGAAACTCGATTTTAACCGGTTCAGACCGTTGCTCATCCTGATTTACTTTATAAAGAGTCACTTTAACCGGATTTTGCGTATCAAATCCCTGTATTGTCAAAGTGTTCTTATATACGGAAGACTTCTCGGTGAACACCTTACCGTTCCGTTCGTATTCGGCCATTACATACAATACATCCGGATCGTTCGGAAGGGTGTAGGAAATAGTTGCGCCTCCATAAATTGGCGTCACGACATATCCGGTAATCGGTCCGGAATTCCAGGGTTTTATCGTTTTTTTATCTTCACGCTCGCAGGAAAAGATAAAAATTGCCAACAAAACCAATGTGATTATGCTGCTATTTTTTTTCATATCTAATTCTTTAATTTTTAATTTTTAATTCTTTAATTCTCACTTACCAGCCATAGGTCTGCATTAAGTTTGAATTAACTCTACAATCCATATCCCTTATTGGGAAAAGGAAATCTTTAAAAGTTACCTTAATCCCGTCCTCATATTCTACAATTTTGTAGGTTTGAGTGATGTCTTTGGCATTATTCCATTTCGTAGGTACCAACGTCCAATACTGCTCAGCAGTTTTCCACCGGCGTACATCCCACCAACGTTGGTTTTCAAACGCCAGCTCAATCATCCGCTCCTTTCTGATAATTTCACGCATACCCTCCTTGTTAGTCGGTTTAGCGGGATTTTTGGAATAATTGGTCCAGGATTCCAACACGCCTTTGAGTCCTGCCTTGCTTCTGACCCTATCAATCCATTGATAAACCTCAGCATCGGGCTGGTCTTTCATCTCATTTAGAGCTTCACTGTAGAGCAAATAAAGATCTGCCAGTCGAATCAGCGGGAAACGGTAATCATAGGCAGTATATCTTTTGTTGGCATCACCCTGGCTGCCCGATGTTTCAAATGGGACAATTTTTTTAACAGCATATCCAATCCTTTTGTCATTAATCTCACCAATGCGCATTTTAAGATAAGGACTGAAAGAGAGGCCTCCGTTAGTAGTGCCGGAGGCAATCTCGTAAAAGCTTCTGTCGAAGCCCAGATCTGCATAGAAACGCGGTTCGCGGTTATAATGCAGGTTGACGGTGGTCTCTCCCGTAGCTATGTAGGTTTGATGTTTATCTGCCGGTGCAGCAGCGGCATGCAGGTCAAATCTGCCGGCATAATTATAATTTTTGTCCTCGTCAATAGGAACGCCGTTATTGGAATAGAACAGATCTGACATATGCCATGAAGCATGGAAATAACCCATCAATGAAGGCTGGTCAGTTGTGTACATCTCCGGCCAAACCTGCTTGATCAGATTCCCCAGAGTACCCATGCCGGATGCTGCTTTACCATCACCAAATGCCTCTTGTGTCGCCCAAATCACACCGGTATTGCGTTCCACATCTTCTGTAATCGCTTTTCGGATGGTCATTTCCGTGACCAACGTATCATTCATCCTGAATGTTTGCGCGCCTCCGGCGAATTTATTGAACTGATAGAGGCTAAGTCCGTTCGCTTCACAGAGATCAATGGCCTCTTTGAGCGCTGTTGCTGCTTTTTCCCATTTCGCGTTATCGTATGCAGTGGGAATCAAATGTTTTCCCCGATTGTCGATCCATCCGCTATAATCGGTATTACCGTTGAAAAGAGGGCTTGCCTCCCATACCAGTACTTTTGCCTTTACAGCCATCGCAATGAGTTGTGTAATTCGCCCCTGTTCGGTTGCCGGGTCGGGCAGAACGGCAGGAAGGTCGGGTATTGCCTCGTCCAGCAACTCCACAATATAATCTGCACACTCATTTACCGGCTCGCGATGAAGTTTTACTTCTTCAGGAGTAGCCGAAAGAGGCAGATTATCCTTCACCAAAACAATAGGACCGTACAATTGCATCAAAAAGAAATGAAAATAAGCCTTCAGGAATTTCACCTCAGCAATCCATCTGGTCTTTTCCTCCGGTGAAACGTCTTTCGGAACGTTAATATTTTCAAGAAAAATATTGCAGTTGCGAATGCCTGCATAGAGCGCTTTGCCGCCGTTAAGTCCTGACCAATAATTCAGGTAAGGGTTATTGGTGTTCTGTAGTCCCGAAGCGATGGCTCCGCCCATATAACCTTTGTTTCTGGTTTCAAAACCCCAGTCCAGTTCGTCCCTGCTCGTAAACCAGCCCGGGTAAGACCAGGGACTCGTGGGATCCGGCAAATAGGAGTAGCATGTTCTCAGGAACTTTTCTGTCACTGACCTGTTTGAAAAGGCATCGTCAAGTGTTGCCGTATCATTGGGCACCACATCCAAATAGTTACAACTTGCCAATCCGATAAGGAAAAAAGTGGCAATGATCGTCGTTATTTTTTTCATCTGATGATATTTTATTTTTTTCATGGAAGATATCGTTACTTGTCTATGATATACTTTAATTTTAAACATCCTGGTATCAATCGAAATTAGTTTCGATCATTAGAACTTAACGTTTAAACCCAAATTGATTACCCTCTGAATTGGATAACCCAATCCATTGCCGGCCATCTCAGGATCCCACATTTTAAACTTGGACCAAAGAAACAGGTTACTTCCACTGACATAGAAACGCATCATCTCAACTTTGACCTTTTTGGTCAGGTTTTTCGGTAAAGTATATCCAACCTCAGCCGTTTTCAAACGAACAAAACTCCCATCGCGCAGCCAATGAGTACTTGGCTGGCTGTTGTTCTTAATCTCGTATTCGGATAAACGGGGCCAGAAAGCTTCGATATTCCGGTTGTTCTCTGACCAGTGGTCATCGGCGATATATTGCAACAGGCCTCTCTGCCCTTTGTTAATAAAGGGAGTAATTTTGGAAGCATCAATAAAGAACGACGATTTGAGAGAACCCTGAAAGAAGCAGGATAAATCAAACGCCTTGTATCCAATTGAAAATCCGGTCCCATAGATAATCTCGGGCACTGTAGGATATCCAATTGGCACCATGTCATTAGCATTGATAATACCATCCTTATTGATATCCTTGTATTTGATATCACCTGCACCATATTCCCCAAACATCTGTTTGGGAGAGTTGTTTACTTCCTCTTCATCGATAAAGAGACGTTCCGCAATAAGGCCCCTGGCCTGGTTGAGTTTCGTTCCGATATGTGAAAGCCATGGCGCATCGCTGTAGTTCGGCTCTTCGTACTCTTTATATTTACTGACTGCGTAAGTGAAATTGCCATTCACAACGGTCCAAAAGTTCTTATTAAAATTTTTCTGATATTTCAGTTCCACTTCGAAACCATCTCCCTTGGCTACCCCTAAATTGGCTTGAGAGGGCACAAGAAGACCCATCGTGGTCGGAATATCGGCTCTGGTTTGTAAGATATTCGACCTCTTTTCGGTAAAATAGTCTGCCAGTATGGTCAGATCATTGTGGATACCCAACTCGAATCCATAATTGGCCTTGGTTGCTATTTCCCATGTGATCAAGTCATTGGCATATCTCCCAATGGTAATTCCGCTCCGGTAGCCTCTGTTGGTGCCAAACCAGTATCCGGCGCCGCTCATATCGATTTGAGAAAGATAGAAGAACCGATCGTAAGATGAACCAATCTGGTCGTTACCCACCTTTCCGTAAGTCGCCTTTAATTTCAGCGTGGTAATAACATCTTTCCAGGGAGCCATGAATTTCTCATTACTTACCATCCACCCTGCACCGATCGATGGGAAAAATCCAAAACGGTTGTTTTTTGCGAAACGTTCGGTTCCGTTGTATCCAAAGTTACCTTCGATGAAATAACGGGAATCATAACCGTAGGCAAATCTTCCCGCGGAAGAGAGATTCCTTTGTGGAAGAGAGCCTTGAAGCTGATCCGAAATATTTGCGTTAATTTCAATTGCACCGGATTCACTCCGGATAGTACCCACCAGGAGTACGTTGAAATCATGTTTTTTGTTAATCGTTTTATTAAATCCTAACCTGGCTTCCCCATATTGTGTAGAAACCACCGTTCTCCTTCCGCCTTTAAAGGTCAGATATTCCGTTCCTGTATCGGGATTGAGCGGCGACAGAGCATAGGAGTTATCCATGGTATTTGCCAGAGTATAGTAAAATGGATTATAGTCGCGGGAATTCTCATAGTAGGAATTTCGTTTTACATTATACACTCCTTTGGCATATAAACCATCGAGCTTACCCTTAAATTTATGTTCAAATTCCATCTGTAACAGCATCATGGAAGAGCTGGATTCTTTATATCCGCTGACCACCTCGGCTAAAGGGTTTACATAAGCTCCCAGCTCATCGCCCATCCCAAAGAGAATGTGGTTGGTATACATATTTGCCGCATCTTTTGGGTAATAGGGAAGAAACTGCACCGGGGTGGCATTGCGCGCCATATTAAAAACGGCTGCCCCACCCGGCTCCGGACCGGTTTGATCATCAAATGATCCGTAAGCCCGGATGACAGCCGTGGTATTGGGTTGAAACTTTATCGTGACATTGGAACGTACCTGTAAACGATTGACATTGATATTATTGTTGAATAAATTATCACTGCTCTCCTTCAAAATACCGGTATCATTCTGATAGTTGGCTGCCAAATAGTACTGCACAGCTTTCCCGCCTCCCGTGATATTCATATTGACCCGCTTGTTGGAAGCTCTGTCCTTGATCATATAGTCGTACCAATTCACCGAAGGATACCTGAGCGGATCGGTTCCAAGTTGGGTTTGCAGGATCTTATTGGTGGTATAGGGCAGGGGAACCATCGCATCGCGTGTTCTCACCCCTTCATTGTGCAGTCTCATATAGGTAATGGGATCTGCCAAATCCACCAGTTGTGTATTGAAAGAGGAAGATTGTTCACCCCTGATATTAATTGAAATTTTATCAGCCTGACCCTCTTTCGTGGTCACCAAAATCACCCCGTTTGCCCCGCGGGCACCGTACAAGGCTGCGGCATTGGCGTCTTTCATGATAGAGAAAGAAGCAATATCGTCCACATTTATCCTTGCGAGATCGGAGGAACTCATTTCGATTCCATCGATCAATATCAGCGGATCCACCTTACCCGAAGCGCTAAAACTGGTAATTCCCCGAATAAAGAACTCCGCATTGTCCAATCCTGGTTCTCCCGATCGCTGATAGGCAATAATCCCGGACATTCTTCCGGCTAAAGCAGTGGTTAAATTGCTGGAAGGCACCTTGAGATCAGCGGGGGTTATGGTACTAATTGAACTAACCACGCTCTCTTTCTTTTGTTTTCCAAAAGCCACCACCATAACTTCATCCATTTGCTGCATATCTGCCTGAAGTACAATCGCAATTTTGTCTGCTTCACTTGCAACTTTTTCTAACCCTTTATAGCCAATAAAAGAAAAGCGAAGAATATCCGTTGGTTTTACATTGATGGTATAACGTCCTTCTACATCAGTAATCACACCTTTGCCGGGAACATCCTTTACAGCGACCGTTGCCCCGATAATCGGAAAACCATCCTTGTCGACCACACGCCCTGAAACAGTGTTCTTCGGCTGTTCGGCAGGAGGTTCCGTTTTCAGAACTGACGGTTCTTTGGCTTTGGCTCCCTTGATGACAATCTGCCGGTCATAAATCTTATAGGTATTACCTGTACCGGCAAATACCTGATCAAGAATAGCCTCAACGGTGGCGTTATTAACATCCAGATCAACTTTACGGTTAGCATCCAGATTTTTCTCATTATACAGGATGATAAACTCGCTCTTTGCCTCAATCTCTTTAAAGACCTGCCTGATGGCTACATTCTCAAGCTTGAGATTAAATTTGGTCTGCTGCGAATATGAATTCGCGGCTGTCGTGACCATCGACAGCAAAAATAAAAATGTTAGCAGTTTCAATCGTAAAAAGATTTTAGGCCTGCTCGCCCATCGGGAGCAGTCCCATTTACATTTTTTTTCCATAAATTTGAAAGTTTGTAATGAAACTATTTAATTAATCACTAAGGCCGGTGGGTTGGCAGACCTGCCGGCTTTTTTTTATCTTTTATTTATTTCTTTTATTTATATAAATTTTATCTCCTTCTATTCGGTATTGAATGTTCGCGATATCCGACAAAGCAATCATTACTGCACCAACGGATTCTTTAAGGTCCAGTTTGCCGGTAATCAAATCGTCAGTTGAAAATTTCTTATCGATTACAAACTGAACATTGAAATACCGCTGTAGTTTAACCAACACATCGGTCATACTCTGTTTCGAAAATCTCAACCATCCCTCGGTCCATGCAATGGACGAATAAACATCCAGGTCAATTCTAAGGTTCATGGAACGGTCATTTTTATCAAAGCTCGCTTTTTGATTGGGCGCCATCAGCATTTCACTCTTCAGAAGTCCTAAAGCCGAACGCTCGCTTAAAGCTACCTGTCCTTCCAGCAACACCGTCTCGGTGCGTTCATCGGTTTGATAGGCAGAAATATTAAATTTGGTTCCCAGCACTTTAACAGCAACCTCGCCGGTGTTAACAAAGAATGGCATGTCCTTGTTATGTGCCACTTCAAAATAACCCTCCCCCTCCAGAAATACTTCCCGTTTTTTACCGGCAAATTTAGCAGGGAAGGCCAGCCGGCTCCCGGCATTCAGCCATACTTTAGTACCATCCTCGAGCGTTAACTGCGATCTTTTACCGTAAGGAACCACCATTTCATTCATTTGTGATTCCTCAGGTTTGGCATCTTTACTCAAGTCAATCACCTTCTCGTCATCAATCACGATTTTCTGATCACCTTTCATCGCAACCCTGGAATCTTCCTTTTCAAGGTCCACTGTTCTTCCATTGGAAAGAATCAGGTGCGACTGATTGTTGGTTCCCGTGAGAGCATTGGTTAAATAATGATAATGATATGGTTTTAATTGCTTATTGTAAATCCAGTACCCTGCCGAACCCAGGGATAAGATGACAATCAGCATAGCGGCATAGCGCATGACGGAATATAACCGGATCAGACGTTTGCGATTTCTGAACTGTTCATCGAAACTTTCAATATTTTTCCAAATCTGTATTAGATCATCATCACTTAAATGATCGTGATGGTCACGCAGCATATCAATAATTTCCTGTGCTTTGTTTACTTTACATTTGAATCCGGGATTCTCGGCTATAAAAGTTTCCCAGATTTGTTTATTGTTTTCATACAACAACCAACCTATAAATTCCTTATCTTCAAGGAGTTCTTCTACTGATAATTGAAGAAAGTCTTTTTTCATGGTCAACTTAAGTTTGCTGTACTAATACTATAAAGGGAGCATTGTCCTTTTTGTGGACTCAAATTCTTAACTTTTTTTTAACTTTGATTAAGATATTTTAAAACAAGGTAAATACGGTTCTGATAAAATGGTCACTACACTATAATTTATTGGCTGGGTACCAGGCGAGTCCAGCCTTGCCGGGTGATAAAATCAAGTGGAAAAAGGGAAATATGATGAGCTGAAAGGGCGAAACAGGGTTTTTGGATGGATAAGCGGTATGAGCTGAATCAAGTATTCCGGAAAGATCTATTGGTAAAAAACATAAAAAATGTAATATTGTTTTCGCTCAGATGTTCCCTAAGCGCTTGGAGTGCGCGAAATACCATTTTCCGGGCTGAATCATATTTCATTGACATGATTTCACAAATCTGTTCATATTCAAAATTACAGGTGAAACGGTAATAAATGATTTCCCGTTGCTTGGGACTTAGTTCGGCCAGGGCTTTCTGTACTATTTTTTCTTTCTTGGTCAATTCCTCTTTTTGAATCAATTCATCTTCAATGGAATATACTATACGGGCTTCCATGGTATCAACTTCACCTTCTGTTTTCACCAGGTTGATTGGTCCGCTTTGATTTAGAGAAAGTCTGCGACGTATTGCTTTTATGAGGTAAAAATATATATTGTCCGTCGATCCCAAAGTTGAACGTGTCCTGATCAGATCGAAGAAAAGGTCTTGAATGGTATCTTTAACGAAATCATCATCCGAAGAAAACTTTTTCCCATAACGGAACAGCGAATCAGCATACAAATGATATATACGCGAAAGAGCGTATTTCTCCCCTTTTTTAAAATCTTCCCATAGTTTAGTATCGTTTTTTTTCAGATCCATCTCTTAGCACTCTACCTTAAATCGGTGTTTTGGAAAACTTACAAATATGCATATTAATATCTATAATTGTTAATATTTCGTTAATAAATCAAAAAAAATATTAAATCCTATGGCCTGGTAATAATACAAATTTCCGAAAAAAGAAAGATTATCTTATTTAACTTAAGCAATATTCACCCATTTTCAAAAACCCTGTCATTCCTCTTTTGATAGGAATATTCCGGTTATATTTTATGATGACAAATCCCGAAGGCATTAAATATTCAATGCCTTCGGGATTTATAAAAAATTTTAAAATCAAAAATGAATTCCCGGGAATTTACAAGTAAGTAGTGAATTACTTCCTTCTTCTATATGTCAGTAATTTTTTCCAGCGGAGGCAGAGCTTCACCTTCTTTGAAACGCAGATTTTCCATCCTTCTTTGCAATTTCAACCAATATTGAAATTCCAGATCATACTTTCCAAGAACAACACCCAAACGGAAAGGCTCGTATTCATTCATCCAGGCTCTTTTGAAGGCTTCCTTTGTAATCACGATCATATCCAGCATGTCCGAAAGGCGTGAATGATACTTGTCTCTTGTTTCAATGCAGATCAGTGTCCAGTAATTACTGCCGGTCGGGTTTTCACTCACTTCTTTCCAGAAGCCGGCAATCTCAGAAGCGTAGAGATATTTCATTGCAACATAATCAAGCATTCTTGCTCCGGCAAGCATTGCCACCAGTGAGGTAGTATCGACCCCGAATTTCAATGCCCTCCTGATGTACATCTGGGCATCTTCCGCTGCCAGCCTTCCGTTGTGTAACTTTTCTTTGTTAGCCTCAACCAGCTTCTGGTATCTGGGCGTAAACGGATTGGCCCAGATTGCAACATCGGTCAGGCCCAATGATTCCCTGATCAGGGTCCCCGCCTTCATCAGTGAATTATGAGCTTTTTCAATCTGATCAGCAACCACCGGCGAATATTGGGCATGTGCATAATTTTTAAAGAAATTGTCTCTGTCCATTGGCACACTCTGCCAGGAAGCGATAGAACCATAAGCCATATCAGGGTATCCCATGCGCATGATGGTCATTATATCATCTGTCCATCCCGAATTGATAAAACCTATGCCGTTATATTTCTTGCCAGCCTTAATAAGGGCATCATGGTTATTAAAAGAAGTTTCGAAGTCAGGCACAAACCAACAGTAATTCATAATGGCCGACTGAACGATCATATCGATATTAGCCTTGGCAAAGGGTCCCAACATTTGTTCGTATTGGGCATCTGTCAATGGATCATAGTGCCATGGAACAGCGATAGCTTTTGGAGAAATCCGGGGAATGATGGAAGGGAACTTTTGCAGCATATCGGCCCAAACCATGGGACGCTTTCCCTGTTTTTCAACGATGTCTGTTGTCAGCTTCAGCATCTCCAGGTAAACTTCCTCAGCCGGCCGGTTTATCTTTTTCGCTTCCAATTCTATCAAACGTGTCTCATCAAACCCAATATGGAAAAATGGGCTGGGGAAAATCTGTGAAATCTGTGCCACCCAATCTTCCAGTAAAGGTTTAATCCGGGGATCATTCAGCTTAAATTCTCCTCCATGTGGAAGGACAGCCATGTCAGAATAATGCTCCAGACGGAATAAGTCATGCAAATGACCGTATAATTCCATATTGGGAATAACATCAATGTGCCGTTCTTTGCCGTATGCAATGATATCTTTCACCTGATCCTTTGTGTAGCGGGCATCCGGCATCAAAAGGGGATAGCCATCCAGTTCAATGCTGCCTTCAGAATAGAAATAATATTGATTAGCCTTCCAGCTGGCTAAAAAATCAATTTGATGCTTTATTTCTTCAATCTTAGGCAATTGAGAATGGCTCATATCCATCATGAATCCCCGGTATGCCAGTGATGGCCAGTCTTCCATTTCCGCTGCAGGCAAGATGGCTTTATCTCCGGTTCCTTCAACCATCTGACGAAGCGTCTGAACCGCGTAAAACAATCCCGTTGAAGACGGGGCGGTTATCCTGACATTATTGTTGGTGATCTTGATCTTGTAAGATTCCCTAGAATCAGGGCCGGATTTCTCTCCCGTCATTGGTAACTGGCTTAGATCGCCGGTACGCTGAAAAATGATGGCAGGACCTGAAATTTGGGTATCCTTGATGAAAACTTTTGCGGAAGTAATTTTTGACAATGCTCCGGCAAGCTCCTTTGCAGCGAATTTATCTTCCTGGCTTGGTTTTGAAGCAAATCCAATAGTCAAACCTTTAACTGCCAGTTTCCCCTCACCATACGTAACTTTCTGGGGTTGTGGCAGAATTGTATTATGCAACTGGGCGTTTGCCGTTATTGCGAACAGGAGCAACAAGAAAACAAGATTTTTCATAATTATTTAAGTTTTAATTCATTCAATAATTGCGATGCTTTCCCGACCAAAATTTCACCAGAGCCGGGAGCACATCTTGAATTAACCGGTTCATAGTTACCTTCAATATATGACTTGCGGTCAGGAATAGCACTATTCTTCAGGCACGTCAATTGAATAAGTTCATCATATTAATTCAATTCAACAGATAAAGTCCGTTTTTACAATACCTCATTCTTACTCGTTAGTCTGGATAGACATTGATTTTAATTGCTGATAAAAGCAGTCAATCAGACCGATTAATTCTCAAGTAAAAATCCCCATCCAGAGGAAGGGGCTTTGTGTTAACCCCTAGAAGGGGTAAAAATGCCGTTGCCCTCTAAGAAGGCAACGGGTCGTCCCCTAGTTACAGTCATATTTTATCTTCGCGCTTTTCTTGTTCCTCTTGGTATTTCACATATTTCTTTATCATTTCCTCATCCAGGCCTACTGTATCAACACAATATCCTTTCGACCAGAAATGATTGCCCCAATAGGGGCGGTTCTTCAAACTCTTGAATTTGTTGAACACTCGTATTGCAGTCCGGCCTTTTAACGTCCCAACAATGCCTGAGATTGACTCCTTAGGAGGTACCATTATCAACAAATGCACATGATCCCACTGAACATTCAGCTCATTTATCGTGCAACCCTTTTGATCTGCAAACATCCGTATGCAATGTTCAACTTCATCGCGTACTTCTTCTTTTAGAATTCTATACCTATATTTGGGTGTCCAAACAATATGGTACGTACAATGCCAAATGGCATGTGACAACTTCTTAAATCGACTCATTGGTTTATCCTTTCTTTGTTGTGGGGACAACTTTGAAAGATAACAATGAGTCGTTTTAAAGGCAAACCCGTAAAACGTCTCTGACCACGTTCATAGAACGTGGATTTTTAAGCCGCATTAAAATTTCATTGTTTCTTTGTACCCCCTGACATCTCCATTCCTGGCATTGTGTTGGTGGTCCCTCCTTCAGGTTTCATCATACTGGGTTTCCCTTCCAGCTGAGCGGCTGCATCCACACTGAAGGTCCCGTTGGTCACAATTTCAGCTCCGCTTGCGAGACCTGACAATACTTCGTAACTGTTTTGCAAGGAATTTCCAAGGGTAACCTCCTGCATTTTAAAGGTTGGCTCAGTTGCACCGGGAACTTTGACATAAACTACTGACCGGGTACCTGTCCAAAGTACAGCCGATTTGGGTATTATAAGCTGTTCACCGGAAGATTTTTGCCCGGAATGGATCATACCATTAATAAACATTTCAGGTTTAAACTGCATGCCGGAATTGGGCAGATCAACTCTGATTTTCGTTACCCTTGCAGAAGGATCCATTACCGGATCAATAAAAGAAATTCTTCCATTGAAAACCTTGCCCGGCAGAGCCTGAGCCGTAAATTCAACATTATCTCCCAAAGATATCCAGTGCAAATCAGTTTCGTAAACATCAAAAACAGCCCATAATCCTGAAAGGTCAGCCATATCAAAGAGCACCTGTCCTTCGCTGACATAATCTCCTGCCTTGACCTTTCGGTCGACCACTACTCCGGATCTTGTGGCATAAATATCAAAAACATTCTTGACACTTCCGGATTTTTCGATGCCTGCAATCTGCTGCTCCGTTAGTTTCCAGGCCCTTAATTTATTTCGGGCAGCTTCCAAAACTTCAGGATACTGATCCGAAAGAGTCTTTGCCTCCAAAAGCTCCTTTTGTGCTGTAATCAGCTCAGGAGAGTAGATCCTGGCAATCAGCTGTCCTTTATTTACCTTTTCACCCGTGACATTAACCATCAGCTGTTCTATTCGTCCCGGCACAAGTGCTGACTGAGATACCAGCAAACGTTCATCCGGCTGAATTTTGCCGTATAAACGTAATTCTTTCGATGCGTTTCCATGCCCCACAAGGGTGGTTTGAACTTCCGCCAGTTTCATCGCTGATTCACTCATCTGTACCGCATTCTGATCAATGACAGCATTCGTTTTTACCAAAGGGATCAGATCCATTCCGCAAATCGGACATTTCCCGGGACGATCCATCCTTATTTGAGGATGCATGGCACAGGTCCATATCTGCTTATGATGTAATGAATCTGCCGGAGAAACTGCGGTATTCGTCAGAGAATTATTTACTTCAGGGTTATGGAACAACAACCATCCCAAAACTATCCCCGCCACAATCAATAAGGCGCTTCTGACATTTCTATTCTGCAAGATTGCCCATCTCATTTTAAATCTCCTTTATCATTAAAAGAATTCATTAATTTTTCTGCTCTTGCTAAAGCAGTATTGTAATCTGTGACAGCTTCAACGCCCAGATATCTGTAATCCAACACTTTGTACTGCATCCTGATCAACTCCTCGAAATCCACTGTTCCTGTAGTATATCCGGTAAGCAGAAGACTTGTAGTTTTCTTTGCCAGCTCAGACTGATCCCTGTTTAACTTCATTCTTCTGTCAGCATCTCTCAAATCCTGCATTAATTGCTGATACTGGACCTGCAAAGAATTCTTCAGATCTGAAGATTTTAGTTGTGCTGACTCCTGGAGCAGTTCAGCTTCTTTTTGCATAGCTTTATATTTCTTCCTGTAAATTGGAATGGTGAAATTGATCATGGGCATGATCATATCCTTGCCATTCATCATCGACATGTTTCCTGCCTGCTTCTGAAGAACCATGTAATTCACTCCCAAACCGATCATTGGTAGTCCCATCTTACGTGATTTCTCAGCCATTGCTGCATAAGACTGACTCTCTGCCTCATTCATGGAGAGCATCGGATTGTTCTTCATGATACTGTCAGCAACCGCCAATATCGGAACCGGGAGCTCTTTCCTTTCTATTGTATCGGTTAACAGAACTTCTGTTCCTGTATTTCTGTTCAGAAGAGAATTAAAGTTTGTTTGTTCTGTTTTTAACTGATCTTTCAGTAATTCAAGACGATTTTGCTGATCAAGAATCTCCATCCTGATCCTTAAAACATCAGATAATCCAGACTTTCCTGTACTCATTGAAGCGCTCCCTCCTGAGGGCATCGAATTTCCGGATTGATTGCTTTGAGGTTTCTGGATACCACTGTTCATACCATTCATCCCATTACCCTTGTCCTTGTTATCAATGCTGCCCGAACCGGAGTTTTGATTCACTCCGCCGGATTGGGCTCTGCCGGAAGATAACCCCGGAGACTGGAATTTTATAAGGGATAGTTTTTCAAAACTTTGAAGGAAGGAGAGATTTTCCTCTGCCAGTTTTATCTCCTGATTGTATTTATTCAATAGATACCAGCTGGATTTCACCCGATAGAAAAGATCCGCTTTATCCGCCTCAAATTGCTGGTATTTTGCTTTCGCCATCAGGGAAGCTTCACTTTTAGCATTTTTTAAAGTACCAAACCATGGGAACATCTGCATCACACCAATGCTCCCCATCTGGTTTCCGCTTACCTGCTCCATAGGCTGAAGGAAAAAATTCATGGATGCCTGAGGGTCGGGCAAAGCCCCAACTTGCGGCACTTTCTGCAGAGCCGCAAGATATTGGGTAAAAGAGGCTTTTACCCCCGGATTATTCTCTGCTGCCACTTTCAGATATTTATCCAAAATACTCTTTGGGTCCGCAGTTTGTGCCTGACCGAACTGCATTGAAAACATCAGGGTCATCAGCAACAGGCAATATTTCAGATTTTTCATATTCATTTCAATTCTTCATAATCTAAAAGTCAACTCTGTATTTTAGCTACCTCTTTTCACTGCCTTTGAGTCTAATCTCAAGTACTCTTTCTACTAACTTTCCGGTTACTTTGAATATGAATTCATATACGATCTATATAGAAAGTATATTCAATGTATATTCAAAGTCCGGAATTGGTATCATCAATTTTATTCCGGTGCATGTTTTCAGTTACCGTTCCTTCCCTCCAAAAACACTGAAGTACCGGTACCACGAACATGGTCATGATCTGGATTACCATACCTCCAAAGGTTGGAATAGCCATAGGGATCATGATATCTGCACCTTTACCGGTTGAAGATAGAACAGGCAGCAAAGCAATGATAGCCGTTGCAGCAGTCATCATAGCAGGCCGTACCCGTTTCTTGCCGGCTAACAGAACAGCTTCACGGACCTCTTTTACTGATTTCGGATTCATCTTTTCAAATACCTGATGAATATAGGTCCCCATGATCACTCCATCGTTGGTGGCAATCCCAAAGAGAGCAATGAATCCTACCCAGACCGCCACACTTAGATTGATAGGATGCACCTGGAATAAATGCCGCATGTTATTCCCTGCAACGGAAAAGTTTAAAAACCAGGGTTGGCTGTAAAGCCACAACATGATAAATCCTCCGGCAAAAGCGACAAATACGCCTGAAAAATGAATCCAGGAAGCGGTTACCGTTTTAAACTGAAAGAAAAGAAGCAGAAAGACCAGGATCAAACTAACCGGAATCACTATCATCAGCCGCTTGGTTGCTCTTACCTGGTGTTCGTAATTCCCGGCAAAGACAAAACTTACACCTGCGGGAAGTTTAAGTTCTCCGGATGCCATCTTATCCTTCAGAAAATGCTGGGCCTGCTCAACCACATCGACTTCTGCCTTTCCTTCTACTTTATCGAAGATGACATATCCGTTCAGAAAGGTATTCTCACTGCGGATCATCTGAGGCCCGCGGGAGTAAGTAATTTCTGCCAATTCACCCAAGGGGACCTGAACTCCTGTTGGGGAGGCGATCAGGATGTTTTTGATTTCCTCGGGAGTGGATCTTAGTTCACGCGCATAGCGCACCCTTATTGGGAAGCGTTCCCGTCCCTCTACTGTTGTTGACAGACTCATTCCGCCTACAGCAACCTGCAGCATATCCTGTACATCCTGGACGGTCATTCCATATCGTGCTATGGCCGGGCGGTTAAGCTTAATCTCGATGTAAGGCGCCCCGACAGCCCTGTCGTAAAATACCGAGGATGCTTTGATGGAAGGCGCCTGTTTCAAGGCGCTTTCCAGCTGTATGCCTGCCTTCTCGATAGTTTCCAGATCAGGACCAAAAACCTTCAGTCCCATCGATGCACGCATTCCTGTCGATAACATTATCAGACGCGTCTGAATAGGTTGCAGACGAGGCGCAGAAGTTAACCCCGGGATATTGGTAACTTTTACGATCTCATTCCAGATATCATCGGGTGATTTTATCCCGGGCCGCCACTGCCTGAAAAAGTCCCCTCTTTTATCAGGGACAAGCTGATCTTTGTTCAGTTTCCGGAATCCATCCTTTGCCGGATTATAGGTTGATCCGTCCTTTAGAACAAAGGCTCCTGAACGGTTGGTTTTAAACATCATCCGGTGACCATTTTCATCCAAGAGGTATTCCGGCAAATAATTGATGGTATTTTCAAACATCTGAACCGGCGCAGGATCCAGCGCAGAATTAATCCTGCCCCATTTGCCTACTGCTATATCAACTTCGGGGATCGCAGATAATCGCTTGTCCAGCAAAGCTACATATTCCTGGTTCTGCTCAATACCGCTGTGAGGCATGCTGGTCGGCATCAAAAGAAAGGATCCTTCATCCAGAGAAGGCATAAATTCTTTTCCCATCCCCGGAAAGGTTCTGCTGAACCGCTGCCATATCGCTGTTTCCTTTAAACCGACAGGCATAAAACCAAAGATTTTAGGAACACCCTGCCAGACAAATAAACCAAACAATACCGTAAAGACGGGAAGCATCATAAACTTCCATTTGTTCTGCAGAGCCCATTCAAGAATATTAGTGTAATAATGTACTACCAATGATAAAGCAAACAGAATAGCGGCGATAATCAGTCCCACAAAAAGGAAATTGGTCAAACTGCTCTGGTGCGCACCAAGCGGCAGCCATTCCACCGCAAGATACCAGGTAGCCAGCGCCAGCGTGATGATGATGTTGATCAGGTTAACATTCTTTTTTTGATTATCCGGCCAACGGTGCGCCAACAGATTGTTTGCACCAATAAGAGGAAGCGCCAAAGAGGGCAGGAATCTCCAGATCATAAACAGGATCAATCCTGATATGATCAATATCCAGTTCAATACTTTCCTTGCTTTCCGGGTATCAGTTCTTATCGAGAAGATATAAAATACCAGAGAAGGAAGCACAATCATACCAAGGAGGTAAGATGCCAGCAAGGCGAAAGTTTTGGTAATGGCCAGAGGAGTAAATAGTTTCCCTTCTGCGCCGGTCATTGAAAATACAGGAAGGAAGCTAACTATCGTTGTTGCAAAAGCTACCGTAACGGCTCCCCTCACCTCAATGGTGGCTTCATAGATAATTTCTAAAAGCCGCTTCCCTTTTGCTCCTTTATTCTCCGGCATTTCAAGGTGCCTGATAATATTTTCCACATCCACAATCCCAACATCGACCATTACGCCAATGGCTATAGCAATCCCGGACAAAGCCACTATATTTGCTTCTACGCCCATCCATTTCATGGCAATGAAAGTCATCAGAACCCCGACCGGGAGAAGAAAAGATATAATCAGGGAAGCCCTTAAATTGACGATCAGGACAATGATGACAATGATTGAAATCAGAATTTCGTGCGAAAGGGCCGATTCCAGAGTGCCTATTGTTTCCCTGATTAATCCTGTCCGATCATAAAAAGGAACTACGGTAACTTTCGAAACAGTGCCGTCAGCAAGAGTTTTGGAAGGCAATCCGGGCTCTGTTTCCGCAATCTTTTTCTTTACATTATTGATTACTTCCATTGGGTTGGAACCATACCTGGCAATCACAGCCGCCCCTACAGCTTCTGCACCATCCTTGTCCAATCCTCCCCTTCTTGGGGCCGGACCGAAATTGACTCTTGCCACATCGCTGATCTTTACCGGAATATTATCCCGAACTGTGACAACCGATTGACTCAGATCATCAAGGCTTTTGATATAGCCCAATCCCCTTACCACATATTCAACCCTGTTCATCTCAATGGTTTCAGCACCGATATCCAGGTTACTTTTCCGGACTGCATTCATCACATCCATCAAAGAGACATTGTAGGCTTTCATGGCATTGGGATCCACATCCACCTGGTATTCCTTGACAAAACCTCCAATGCCGGCAACCTCGGAAACCCCTTCGGCTGAGGAGAGCGAGTATTTAAGGTAAAAATCCTGGATAGTCCGTAATTCCTGCGGATCCCATCCACCGGTTGGTTTTCCTGTTTTGGGATCTCTGCCCTCCAGGGTATACCAGAAAATCTGTCCCAATGCAGTGGCATCCGGCCCAAGGGTTGGCTGTACCTCTTTCGGTAAAGTTCCCGGAGGCAGAGAATTCAATTTTTCCAATATCCTCGACCGGCTCCAGTAAAAATCAACCTTATCCTCAAAAATCAGGTAGATAAATGACATTCCGAACATGGAAGTACTGCGGATGGTTTTAATTCCCGGAATGCCCAGCAATGCGCTGCTTAACGGATAGGTGATCTGATCCTCGATATCTTTTGGCGATCTTCCCATCCATTCGGTCGATACGATCTGCTGATTGTCGCCAATATCCGGGATAGCATCCACCGCAATCGGATCTCTTGGCAGCAACCCGGTATGCCAGTTAAAGGGGGCATACACCGTTCCCAACAGAATGAAAACTATTAACAATAGCATCGATATCAATCTGTTGTGAAGGAAATATTTTATAATTTTATTCAGCATCTTTTTATAGTTATGAGTTATGAGAGATGAGTTATAAGAAATTAGTGATGAGGGAGTGATCGGTATACAGAATATGATCGGTATACAGAATATGATCGGTATACAGAATACAGAAGTTTTTGTTACACAGAGTGCTGTTTAATGCTTACTGTTCACTGTTTATTGTTTATTGTTTATTGTTTATTGTTTACTCATCTCTCATCTCTCATAACTCATCTCTCTTCTCTCATTTCTTCCTCTCGTACTGGCAGCAGGCATCCAATTTTTGGTAAGCCTTATCGTCTGCTTTATACTTTTCGGTATCATGGCCTACGGCTGCAATTTTCTTTTGAATTGCATCAGCGGTTACTTTTGAAGGATCATAAACCACCGTAAGCTGTTTGGAATCCTGGTTCCATTCGGCTTTTGACACACCTTCAATTCTGGCTGCTTTTTCTATACGTGCTTTACATAAACCGCAATTCCCTGAAACCTTAATAGTCTCAGTTTTGGAATTTCCCGCTGTTATGTGGGCATAAGAAACTGAACTGATCACTGCTATTAACAATGCAGCAAAAAACATTTTTACTGTTTTCATAATATAATAAGAATTAATGATTAATAAAAGAAAATGATACAAATAGGAAGTGTAGGATAAAAACTATTTACCCTGTACAATGCTGAATTAAAAATCAAATGCGGAAGACGCAGATATCAGCCTGCTCAACGGAATGCATGGGAATATTATCCGGAGGGCTGAACGTATGAGAAATTTTGCCAGTAAAAGTTGCCGACTTAAATGTTTCGCCTAAAAGAATCGCCGGATGGTGAATCTCTTTCTGAAATACATCAGGGCTTTTACTGTAAGAGGGTGAATAATCACGATCAACCTTCAACGAGGTCGATTCGTTGGCACAACAATGATTCTTAAATACGGTACCCGAAGAAGAACCGTCATGATCATCCATACAACAAGAGTATGATGGTTGATCTGACAATGAAATTTTTACAGCTATTACTTTACCCTGGCACAAATGAGAAACCACTGACAGGTTTATTACTGACAGCAGTATCATAAAAACCATTGTTATGGAAATTACCCTTCTCATTCTACAACAAAAATAACTTTTACCACGTTAACGGTCAAATATCGTACCATATTTTAGCATTTAATCACATATATAAATACGATTAAACTTCGTAAATTGATTCAATAATTTAAAATTCAGGTATTATTATGGCACTTGAAATGTACGATCGCTGTATTGACGCTTGCCTGGATTGTATAGCCGAATGCAAGCATTGTGAGAGGGCATGCTTGAATGATGAGAATGTAAAAATACTCTCACGTTGCATCAAACTTAATAATGAATGTGCGGATATCTGTCTTGTCGCCGCCAACATGATGGCCTCCGAGAGTGAATTTGTACACGAGATCTGCAATATCTGTTCCATAATCTGTGATGCGTGTTCAAGGGAATGCGACAAGCATGCTCACCTGGAACAATGTATAAGATGTTCAGCTATCTGTGCCAAATGCGCTTATGAATGTGGTGAAGTGATGAAGATGAGCGCCGTGCACGTTCATTAAGGAGATCATTGTTTTGGGCTTTAAATTTTTAATGCAATACAGGCAGATTCTGCTCAGCATTAATTATTTGAGCAGGACATTTTATTGATAACTGAACTATTGAATGAGCCCAAACGATGAATATATCAGGCTGTTATCTCCTCGATGCGCATCAGAGTATATCGGTACTGTTCTTCTTTTTTAATGGATTCTGGGACATACAAAACCCTGAGAGTACAATCGTAAATTTTCCGGCAAAACTGAAAGTTCGTACTGTTCATCATTTCGTCAAGACCCGGATCTATAAACCCATTGTACATCCTGTTTTCATTTTCTGAATGCAGAGAGAACACAGGCCTTTTCCTGTTCTCAAAATCCAGACAGGTCAGGGTCCCGGTCACCACCTCATCATACTCGGTAACCGGCATGCTGGCTTCAATGATATTCCTTATGATTTGGGCCCTTGCCCAATCAAAATAAATTTCAGCATAATCCTCATGAGGAGAGGCCATCCGAAACAGGTATCCAGAACCGGATTTGCTAATTGAACCAAGCAACCGCATATAATCAGGTAGCATTTTCTTATTTCTGAAAAAACCTGCAGCTTCAGCAATTTCTTTTGGATCATCAGCCCGGAAAAGAGAAAATAAAGCTGAAAGGTTTTTTAGTTCCGGATTTAATCCAAATAAATCGGTATGGTAATTTAATTCAATGAGCGTATGAAGAGTCCCTATTCCCATGTAGCTGAATCCAAAACCCAGGTAATCCTCTATCATTTTCGGAGATATCCTTGGATTGTGATCCATGATAGCTGTCTTTATCAGTTCCGAAAAAGGAATCAGCAAATTTCTGACGGATCCGTACTGCAGATTGCTCTTCAATATTTTGGATTCCGATTTAACTTCAATTAAAACCTTCCCTCTCTTTCCAGCCTGTTCAAGAATATCGAATGAAGCTTTTGACAGGTCAAGTTCAAAAGAAAGAAATTGATTTTGGGGAATTGGATTACTATGAAATAAAAGAGCAGGATTAATCACAGATAATTTTGAAATCTTACTTTCCTCGTCAAACAGTGCAGCATAGAAAAAATCATTTTCCGGATGAAAAAAAGAATAATCAAGAGCCAATTCTCCTCTCGAAATCAGCAGAAGCCGCTCATCACTTACCTCCACCAAAAACCGGTAAATCTGCTTCCCAATTCTTGAAATGTACAGATTCAAAAACCAGGTGCCGGTAGGCATCACATCTATCTCAAGCCGAATCGGATTGATCCGGTACGACTGCACAAAATACTTAGGCTGAAGTCCCTTCAGAATCTGATTTGGCGCAAGATTGGAATCAGAGATTAGCATAGGCTGAATTTTAGAGTCACTAAGTTATAAATAATTTTCCGTCATGTGCTATAAAAAGGTGGACGGGAATTCAAACTGTTCCAACCAACCCTTGATCTTCCCTTAGATTTCCACGAATTTTCATTGTACCTGTCTTGTTCTGAAATAGATTTACCCGTAAAATCAATTAATTGGGATTTATTGGCATAATAAAATAAAAGCAGACCGTTAAAGAAATAAAAAAAGTCCCGACTTTAAAAAAGTCAGGACTCGAATTCTATTTTGCACCCAAACCAGTATTATCCTCAGTTGATTAATTTTTTATACCTGATGCGGTGAGGAGTGGTATCACCCAGCCGCTTCTTTTTGTTTTCCTCGTATTCGGAATAAGACCCTTCAAAATAATAGACCTGCGAATTTCCTTCAAAAGCCAGAATATGAGTAGCAATCCTGTCGAGAAACCACCGGTCGTGTGAAACGACTACAGCACAACCTGCGAAATTATCCAATCCTTCCTCAAGGGCGCGCAATGTATTGATATCGATATCATTGGTCGGTTCATCGAGCAAAAGCACGTTGGCTCCGGATTTCAGGGTTAAAGCCAGGTGAAGCCGGTTGCGCTCACCTCCGGAGAGCACTCCGCATTTCTTTTCCTGGTCAGATCCGCTAAAATTAAACCTCGAGACGTAAGCACGGGAATTGATCGGTCTTCCACCCACCATCACTTCATCATTTCCTCCTGAAAGAACCTGGTAAACTGTTTTATCATTATCAATATCCTTGTGTGTCTGATCAGCATAACCGATTTTCACGGTCTCTCCCACTTCAAAGGAACCTGAATCAACATTTTCCATACCAAGAATCATCCGGAAAAGAGTGGTTTTACCAGCCCCATTGGGTCCGATTACACCGACAATACCATTGGGAGGAAGAGAAAACTCCAGGTTCTCGAACAATAGTCTTTCCCCGAAAGCTTTGGAAACCTGGTGGGCTTCGATCACTTTGGTTCCAAGACGCGGACCATTGGGGATAAATATTTCAAGTTTTTCTTCCTTTTGTTTAACATCCTCGTTCAACAGTTTTTCATAAGCACCCAATCTGGCTTTTGATTTCGCCTGGCGCGCCTTCGGACTCATTCGTACCCACTCCAGTTCTCTTTCAAGAGTCTTCCTGCGTTTGGAGACACCCTTTTCTTCCATCTCCAGACGTTTTTGTTTCTGCTCAAGCCAGCTGGAATAATTGCCTTTCCAGGGAATACCTTCGCCACGGTCAAGTTCGAGAATCCAACCCGCCACATGGTCAAGGAAATAACGGTCGTGAGTAACACAAATAACGGTTCCCCTGTATTGCTGTAAATGAAGTTCAAGCCATTCCACCGATTCTGCATCAAGGTGGTTAGTAGGCTCATCGAGCAACAAGATATCCGGTTGTTGAAGGAGCAGCCGGCAAAGGGCAACCCGGCGCCTCTCGCCTCCGGAGAGCACTGTTACAGGGGTATCACCATCAGGACAACGAAGCGCATCCATTGCCCTTTCAAGTTTATTATTGAGATTCCAGGCATCGGTAGCATCGATCTTTTCCTGAAGCGCCGCCTGACGATTCATCAACTTATCCATTGCATCAGGATTCTCGTACACCTCCGGCAATGCAAATTTCTGGTTGATTTCCTCGTATTCATTCAGGAGATCCACGATCTCCTGGGCGCCTTCCTGAACAATACCCATGACAGTTTTAGATTCATCCAGATGAGGGTCCTGAGGAAGATATCCAACCGTATAACCGGGGGAAAACGCCAATTCTCCCTGAAAATCTTTTTCAATACCGGCAATAATTTTAAGGAGGGTAGATTTACCGGATCCATTGAGACCAATGATTCCAATCTTTGCACCAAGAAAAAAAGAGAGCGAAATATCCTTAATTACCTGCTTCTGGGGAGGATAAGTTTTGCTCACCTTATACATTGAAAAAATAATCTGTCTTTCGTCGGCCATTGAATTTTATTTGTTTATTAGATAATACAAAAGTGGCAATTTAAATCAAAATAGTCAAAAGAATCATAAAGCTCCCACCTGAAAGAGAGAGAGCTGAAGCTTTTATTATATTAAAAATTTTTAGTTAAGTTTGTTTGTATTTAATTGGAATTCCATGAAAAAGCTTTTGTTCTGGTTTTTGTTTCTCATTATCCTTTTTTCAGGGATCTTCTTTTATTGGAAATATTCTTTTACTTACAGTGACGGATATCGCTCGGGATTACTGCAGAAATTTTCACGTAAAGGTACAATTTTTAAAACCTATGAAGGAGAGATGATTTTAAGCAGTGTCCAAAGTAATGCCAATGTACCCCTTGCTTCAGAGAAGTTTTTATTCTCAGTGACTGATCCAATCCTGGCCAATCAGATGCAAAGAATGCAAGGAGATCATATCATAGTACATTATCTTGAGAAAAATGCCATTCTCGCCTGGAGGGGAGAAAGCCGCTACATTGTTGACAGCGTAAGAGTAAAGGATCAAAAAATTCCGGATCCTCCTTCCCCGGATGGCAATAAGTAATGTTAAGAATATAATGTCATATTTTTAGGCTGAAGGAGTTTAGAGTTTAGACTTTAGACTTTAGACTGAAGGATCATAATATTCCTCTTTTACCTTTAGCCTGAACACCTATAGCCTGTAATCCTTATATGACATTATTTTATTCCAATTAATTAAATAATGGCACCCGCATCATTTGATCATTTGAACAGTGGTACCCGACGATCCGGAAGGACTATAATCAGATTGGTTTGGGAAAATACTCCAGAGAAACCCAAATCAGCAGAGAAGGTTTTCAAAGCAATTCTTTCCAGATAAAATAATCGTTTTTAAAGAATGAACCGGAAAGATCAGGTTCGGATGTAAAAAGCCCAAAAACGGAAGACCCGCTGCCTGACATCGAGGCATACACGGCTCCCTTTTCTATCAGATAGTTTTTTATTTTTTCTATTTCAGGATATACCTGAAAGACAGAGAATTCAAAATCATTCCTGACCAGATTCATCCATTCCCCGGGTTTCTTTTTTATTGATTCAGCAAGAGGAATTGCAGGGACTGAAGGGATGGTTCTGGCGTAAGCTTCTTTTGTGGGGACCCCAAACGAAGGCTTAACAATTAAAAGATGATATCCCGGCAGATTTACTTCAAGCGGCTTTAATATTTCTCCGATTCCGGTTGCAAGAGCCGGCCTGTTCTCAATAAAGAAAGAACAATCCGCCCCCAACTGATAAGCCAGTGTTTTTAATTCAGCTTTCGATAAACCGAGCGCGAAATAATCATTCAATCCATTCAGGAAAAATGCAGCATCGGAAGAACCTCCGCCAAGACCAGCCCCGAAAGGAATGGCTTTATGAAGATGAACGTCCAATCCGGGCAACCTATTTTTTGAAGCCAATAAATGATATGCTTTAACAATCAGATTGTTCCGAGGGTCCAAATCCATCGGGATTCCCGACATTGAAAGATTAATCTGACCGGAACTGTTTTCGACAAACTCCAGGGCATCCTTTAACCCGACGGGAAAGAACAAGGTTTCGATATTATGATATCCATCATCACGCCTGGAGATGATGTTCAAACCGATGTTTATTTTGGCATTGGGAAAGAGAAGCATGGGGATGAGTGATGAGTGATGAGTGATGAGATATGAATGATGAGATATGAATGATGAGTGAACAGTGATGAGTTACGGGTAATTATATTTGCTGACTGATATTTATTACCAATTAGCTATCACTGTTCACTTTTCATTGTTTATTGCCGGTCTGCCGATTGCTCAAGGGGATCGCAAGTGCAAAACAAATTACGATCACCCCAGGCATCATCGATTCTGCTGACAGGCACCCAAAATTTATTCTCACGCAACCACTTCAACGGGTAAGCTGCTTTTTCCCGGGAATAAGGATGATTCCACTGATCGGCAGTTAAAATCTCGGCTGTATGTGGAGCGTTTTTAAGAACGTTATCTTCTTTATCCGCAACCCCATTTATGATTTCGTTTATCTCATCAAAAATGGAATTCATGGCATCGATGAAACGATCAAGTTCTTCCCTGGATTCACTCTCAGTAGGCTCAATCATCAAAGTTCCATGGACAGGAAAAGATAATGTAGGAGCATGAAATCCATAATCCATTAATCTTTTTGCGATATCGCCCTCTGTAATACCTGAGGAATTTTTCAGATGCCGGGCTTCAAGGATCAACTCATGTCCTACCCTTCCATTCTCGCCTGTATAGACAATCCCGTATTTATCTCTCAGACGTGAAGCAATATAATTCGCATTGAGAATGGCAATTTTGGAAGCTTCTGTCAAACCGTCGGCGCCCAACATTTTAATATATCCGTATGCGATAGGTAAAACGGAGGCACTTCCCCAAGGGGCAGAGGAAACTGCATGGATACCAATATGACCATTATTCATTACCGGATGTCCCGGCAAGAAATCGACCAGTTTTTCAGATACAGCAATAGGTCCCACACCTGGACCACCTCCACCATGAGGGATTGCAAATGTTTTATGGAGGTTAAAATGACAAACATCAGCTCCGATCCTTGCCGGATTGGTAAGCCCCACCTGTGCGTTCATATTAGCTCCGTCCATGTAAACAAGGCCCCCGCAACTATGAATAATATCGCACATTTCCGTGATGGAAGCTTCAAAAACGCCGTGTGTGGAAGGGTAAGTTATCATAAAACACGACAATTCTTCCTTATGCTCGTTTGCTTTAGCACGGAGCATCTCCACATCCACATTACCTTTTTCATCACAGGGAATCACCACCACTTTCATGCCCGCCATTACAGCACTGGCAGGATTGGTGCCATGAGCCGAGGATGGGATAAGTACGATATTACGATGACCCTCTCCACGGCTTTTATGATATTGACGGATGACCATCAGGCCCGTATATTCACCCGCCGCTCCGGAATTTGGCTGAAGTGAAACATCTGCAAAACCGGTTATTTCAGCCAGATCACGTCTTAATTCTTCCATCATTTCATGATAACCCATTGCCTGGTTTTTGGGCACAAAAGGATGAAGGCCGTTGAATTCAATCCAACTTAAGGGCAACATTTCCGTGGCTGAATTCAGCTTCATGGTACAGGAGCCGAGGGATATCATGGAATGGACAAGAGAGATATCCTTTTTTTCGAGTCTTTTGATATAACGCGCCATTTCTGTTTCAGACCGGTACCTGCGGAAGACCTGCTGTTTCAGGAAAGGAGATTTTCGCTGACATTTTTCATCAATCCCGTAATTTTCAGGGATAGAGTCAATTTTCGGGACCGGTTTGTTGGCTGCCTTGGCAAAAACTTCCAATATCCAGTTGATATCCTCAATATTGGTAGTCTCGTCAATGCTAAGACCAACTTCTCCGCTGTTAAAATAACGGAAGTTCATTTCAAGATCAAGCGAGAGCCATTCGATATCTTCCCTTTTCACATGGCGGGGAAGCGAAATACGGATCGTATCAAAAAAACTCTTGTTTTTCTGCCGATAACCGAGCTTCCTGATTTCATCGGACAACAAGACAGCAATGGAATGAACACGGTCTGCAATTCCCCGGATTCCTTCAGGGCCATGATAGACAGCATACATTCCTGCCATGGTAGCAAGCAACGCCTGAGCTGTACAAATATTTGAAGTAGCTCTTTCCCGCTTAATATGTTGTTCACGGGTCTGGAGAGCCATCCTTAGAGCAATTTTGCCGTTAACATCTTTAGAGACCCCTATGATCCTGCCGGGAAGATTTCTTTTATATTCCTCACGGGAAGCGAAGAAAGCGGCAGAAGGTCCGCCATACCCCATTGCTACTCCAAATCGCTGGGCAGAACCAAATGCAATATCGGCACCCCATTCGCCGGGAGGAGTAATAAGAGCCAGTGCCAGCAAGTCGGTGGCAACCGCAATTTTGCAATCTTTCTGGTGAAGCATTTCGGCAAAAGAAGAATAATCTTCAATTTCACCATTTGAATCAGGATACTGAACAATGGCACCGAACCACTTTTCATCCGGGATTGCCTCACTGAATTTACCAATCTTCAACTCGATACCAAGAGGCTCAGCACGGGTAATCAACACATCCAGAGTCTGCGGCCAGATCATTTCATCTACAAAACAAACATTGGCTCCCGCTTTTTCCTGTGTTTTGGACCGAAGCTCAAACATCATACGCATTGCCTCCCCGGCAGCAGTACCTTCGTCCAGTAACGAGGAATTTGCCAAGGGCATGGCCGTCATTTCACATACCATCGTCTGGAAATTAAGCAATGCCTCCAAACGCCCTTGTGAAATCTCTGCCTGATAGGGAGTATAAGAGGTGTACCATACAGGATTTTCGAGTATATTACGAAGAATTACCGCCGGAGTGATGGTGTCATACCATCCCATGCCGATATAGGTATTAAAGACCTTATTTTTATTTGCAAGCTTCAGAATTTTACGATAGTACTCACGTTCAGTCAATCCGGATGAAAAATTTAATGGTTTTTCAAGACGGATATTTGATGGAATAGTCTGATCGATCAATTCATCCAGTGAAGAAACCCCAATTATTTTGAGCATCTCTTCAATGTCTTTTTCACGTGGTCCGATATGACGATTTGAAAATTTATCTGTTGCCATAATGAAGAACTTTTAAGAGGACTTGAGGATTATTTTAAGAATGGGTTATATTTTTTCTCGTTTCCGATAGTTGTTTCTGGGCCATGACCCGGGTATATCTTTGTATTTTCATCAAGTGCAAATAACTTTTCCCTGATCGCGGTTACAAGTAAGTTGTAGTCACCCATCGGCAGATCGGTCCGACCGATAGAATTATAGAAAATAGAATCTCCGGCAAATAAGATTTTCTCTGATTCATTATGAAATGCCACACCGCCCGGAGAATGGCCCGGAACATGAATGACTTTCAGCGAAGATTTCCCAAAATGGATGATACTGCCCTCCCGAAAGTAATGGAAATTGACAGGAGCCTTCATTTCTATACTGAAATTTTTTGCCTGTACATCAGATCTCAGGGCAAGATCAATATCCTGCTCATGGATCTCACCCGCTATTCCCCAAGTCTTTTCGACAAACGCATTTCCCATTACATGATCAAAATGACCATGTGTGTTTAAAAGACGGACCGGACTTAGACTGTTTAAGGTAATGAAATCCCTTAATTTTTGCTGTTCTTCCCTGAAATAGCAGGCCGGATCGATTAAAACAGCTTCAAGAGTCTCATCCCATAAAACAAAGGCATTTACCTGAACAGGATTAAATGTGAATTTTTGAATATTTATCATTGTAATAAATTTTTAATCAGAAACACCTTTCAATAAAGGAACAAAAATGAATCCCCCTCTTTCCTCTTCATCAAATTCCGTTTCGCTCCTGCGAATAATGATTTTCATGGTCTGGAAATTTCGCTCTCCGACAGGAATTACCATTATTCCATTCACAGCCAGCTGTAATTTAAGAGTATCGGGGACAGAAGAACAAGCAGCAGTCACAATAATCTTATCGAAAGGGCAATAGCCGGGCAAACCCTGATATCCATCGCCATAAAAGAAGTGAGGATGATACCCGATGGTTGGCAAAAGTTTCCGGGCAAAATCATAAAGAGCCCGCTGCCTTTCAATCGTATAAACAATAGCCCCCATCTGACACAGAACTGCAGACTGGTATCCGGAACCGGTACCTACTTCCAGTACCTTATCAAATTTTTTTATTTCCAGAGCCTCTGTCTGAAAGGCTACTGTATAGGGTTGAGATATCGTTTGTCCCGCTGCAATAGGAAAAGCCTTATCCGCATAAGCAAATTTGATAAAGCTGTTATCCATAAAGAGGTGTCGGGGCACCGTACCAATGGCGGCAAGGACTGCTTCATCGGTAATGCCTTTTTGCCTGATTTCTTCGACCAATTTTCTCCGCATCCCCTGATGCTGAAAGTTATCTTCAAACACTTAGACTTTTTTTACTTCTACTACAAAATTATTAATAAATACTGGTTTGTCAACATAAGATGGTTGATAAAAACCTTTTTCCAACGGTATCGCAGTGAAAATTTTGTAACTATATTTGTTTTCACTATGTTAAGCGCTGTCATCATTCTTCCTAAAGAAACAGACCAAAGTCTTGTTGGTTCTCTACAAAAAATCGAGGGAGCAGAGTGGAATGGATTTTACTCTGCCAATCACAACATCAGTGGAAATTTTGGAAATGCGATAATATTCTCTTCTGCTGACATTTTGCCAATGGTTTCAGAACTATTAATAGTACTTGATCCCACATACTGCACTTTTGAATATTTATCAAATGCCATCAGGAATGGATGTCATCTTTTTTTACCGGAGGAATTTCACCTTACGATAGAAGAAAGAAAGAATTTGATATACCTGGCAAAAGAAGGAGGCACTTTAATCCAGGTAAGGAATGACTTTATATTTCAGCCCTTAAATAAAAAGATAATCAACTTCAATAACGGGACCTGTTTTATCGATGTACACCAGGCGACATCATGGGAAACGGGAAAACTGAAAGAAAAGATTCTGAATAATCTTCTTCTGGTTATGTTATCATGCGGAGTACCATTTCATCGTATCGATGTTTTTTGTGGAACTGGAAGGAAGATTAAGCATCCCGGTATTATAAATATTCATATCAATTTCCCCAATGGTTCAACTGCTTCCATCACTCTGTCATTTATTGAAGGGCAGACTGTGCATTTAATGAAGATCTTTCATGAAAAAGGATTGAACACTTTCGATTTTTCGCAAAGCAACGATTCGGCAAATTCTGTAACAGATACCGCAACAAATCGGGGAGGATCGTTGGCCAAACAAATAGAGGACTTTATCAAAAACATCCACGAAAAAACCAATCCTGCTTTCGGACTGACCGAAGAAATAGAAGTGTCTCATCTCATGGGAAAAATAGAGGAAAAACTTGACCTACATTACAGTAAAACAATGTATTAACATAGGCTTTCTCTTCTTTTTTTAATTATGTTTAAAAGCTTAATAGATATCGGTGTAATTTTTGGCAAAACATTTTTTGAAACTAAAGACAGGAGGCGGAAGCTTATGGCTTTTTCAGATTTTTAATCTTAACCCCGTCAAATGGACTCCCGGCCTCGTCCAGATAGGTTCATAGTATTTATGACCTAATTGCCTCTGCAACTCAACGGCAGGGAAACTTTTCTTCGTAGAGGTGAGCAAGTGCATGGCTACAAATCAGTAACGAATAGTAAGTTGTGATCCGTGCATAACAGTCCACTTTTTAATATTGTTCTTGTTTTACAGACTTTGAATTCATATTGCCACTTGTCTCTTTTCCAATAATGATCTTTACCCCCACAATGCCGACAAATTACCACTTTCTTATCCCTGATAGCTTTAAGCTTCAACCTACAACTATCTTCATCAGGGAATTGACTTATAGGATTAAGCAAGTTAATCATTTCTAATGATTTAGTAAAACCTAAAAATAATGATTTTTTAGGTATCAAAAACGATATTCATTATATTTTAAAAGCGCCCACCTATCCGTCATGGGCGCTTTTAATACTTACCCATTCCACTATAGACTTGAGAATTTGGTATGATCTTTACTTTTTTAGAAAAGCTACAATCTCTTCAATTTTATCCTTCGTAATCAAATTATATATCGCATGCCCTTTGCCTTCCAATACATGAAGCTCAGATTTGTAGTTTTTTATTTCTTTCATTCTGGATTGCAAGGCATAGGCATAATCAATATGAATAAGTTTATCCTGATCGCCATGATACGAAAGCAGAGGTGGGGACCCTTTCTTTATAAGAGACGAATTTTCCAAACACCCCCATAGATTAACTACTGCTTTTATTGGCAATATTTCCTGATTTGAGATATACGCCGTATATAAAGCGGTCATGGCCCCAGCAGAGCCTCCCGAAATCGCTATGGAAGATAAATCAAAATCGTACTTGCAGGCGTTGCTTTTTATCCAGCGAAACGCCAACTGGGTATCAGATGAGGCATTTTTGATTGCTTTTTGCAATACTGGATGAAATCCATTTTTAGAGACCCCTTTGGATGTATACGCTGAACAACTAACACCCGGAACTTTCTCATGCCTAAGTGTCAGGTAGTAATTAATCGAGATTACTGCAAAACCGGTTGCCGACATTTTTGAGCAAAAAGCTTCATTACTCTTCTTATCACCTCCGCTGAATCCTCCTCCATGAATAAATACAAACACCGGCAGTTTTTCTTTATTACCTGGTGGCAAATACAAATCCAAAGTTCTGTCTGAAGAACTATCCTGCCCAATTCCATCTGGTTTAACTCCATATCTAATAGTTCTGATTATTTTTATTTTACTTACTTCTTGAGTAACATCAGTAGAGGTCTGGAATTGAGATGCAGTTGTTGGCCAGAAGTAACCAAATAATAAAATTGATAAAACAATAATTTTTAATGGAGCAATACAGTTTTTGTATTTCATTTTTTATGTTTAATTTTTTTGGGAAATAATGTAGATTCCGGATCTATTAATTCCATTGACCAAAGAGAGCTTAATGCTGCATATTTGATTGCTGACAGCGACTCTCCATGAACAGGCTTTGGAAAGGCTTTGGAAAGGCGATCTATCCCATTGCAAGAACTTTCTGATCCAAAGGTCCAAATGTATTTTAGAAGGACAGCTCTGATGCTTGCATTGTCTTCAATATACCGTTGATAGTACAACAAAGGTAATGCATTCAGGGTACAACGGCTTCCTCGTTCAAACATATCGTCTTCAACTCCATTCATTAGATTCTGAATGAAGGTTGTTTTTAAAGTTCTCTCAATTTTAAAACGAATGGATGCATCTTTTGAAGCAAGCCACGCCCAAATCAAAGCCTCAGCTTGATAATAGCCAGAAGCTGAATAAGAAGCATTTACATAATAATCTATGTTTCGTTTTGTAATCACTTGTAAGTCTTTAGAGTAAAGACTACTATCAATATTTGCAAGGTAAATTTGTACTGCAAGGATATCCGCACCAACCCACGAAAATCCAGTAGGCTTGCGATAATCACCATACTGACCTAACCCATACATACCAGCAAAAGCATTCCCTTTTCTATATTCCTTCGGCTCCGAAATTGCCAATTTCGCGGACTTAAGGCTATCAATATAAAATTCTTCAGCCCAATGTGCAAAACGGTAAGCTACATTTAAATATGACTCTCTTCTCTTTAAGTCAGGAACAAAAGGTGAAGATTGAGCAAGTGATAAAGATATCTGGCCTCCATCAGCCACATTAAATCCTCTTGAGTTTTCAGAGTACCCCATTGGCAATGCACCTTCCGGCGTTTGTCGTTCAACTAACATATCACAGAAGCGAAATGCGCACCTCTCAATTTCATCCGGTGAAATGGTTTTCCAAATATCCCGGTTGAGCTGAAAATGTTCCGGATGTTGTTTTATGTAATGTAAATAAGCAAACATGGCACGAATCCCGTATGCGTCGCCGAAATAATGATGACTTATTCTGCCATCCGGGTATTCTTTTTGGGCGTTGACCATTTGACGAAAAGCAATCAGCAATGATCGTTCGACATCAACAGAATCTTGTAGAACATCATTACCTTTATTACTTACAAAAGAAATTTTCCAATTAAATTTTTGGAATTGGAAATCATAAGGAACTTGCTGTAATTTAATCTCCTCAACCAAAAGACCACACGAGGGTAGAAAGACATCCATTTCTCCTTTCAATTTTCCATCAGCTATGTTGACTAACACTTTCCCTTTGATAGGTTCACTTAATGGATTTTTCAAAGTAACCTTTAGAGTAGGGACAATATTTACACTGCTTTTTTCTGCTGCTGTTGTATTTATTTTTACAGCTGCAACCGCTGGCGTTTTCATAATAGAAAAGGCAGTTTCGATAAGGGTTTTTAGTATTATAGAATCAGAAATTACTTCTTTGGGATGAATCCCGAACAGACAAGCTGATGCCCCTTTATAACGTCCTCCTGTATAAATATCCAGCTTTGCCACTATATCGGGCGATCGGCCATCCTTACCATCTGCCTTAAGAATGGGGATTATCCGGGTTTCCCGTTCATCTCTATGATCATAGGATTTGGGATGGTCTGTTCCCATCCGTGTACCAGGTTGAATCACTAAAGTCTCAGGTAAACAAAAAATCGAATCAACATTTTCAATTTTTTTCTTCCCGAAACAATAGCCCTCCCCGGTAAGAGTTCTTTTACCCATGATTGGTTTTCCTTGAAACATGGGATCAAACAACCATTGAGGGAGGGTTATCCCATTTTCTAAAAAGGGAACTTCCATTGTTTTTAATGCCGATGTAGGAGTGAAATAAATCCCCTTATTTTTAGCGAGTGACACATTACTGATTGCTAAATACATACCCTTTTCCTTCCAAATGGTCATTAAATTAACCCCTAATAACAAAGTTTCAATTTTATCAGGATTCAGCAACGGATATGATCCATTTTTATCCTTCCAATTCTCCGGGATAAAATCTGCTAATGATACCGCATATTCCTTCCATTCTGATGTGATGGATGTAAAATTATACCATTTACAACCATGGGCATCAATGATTTCCATTGACAGCAAATCCATGTAAGAATTCCCTTTTGCCCTAAATGTAATCACTGAATTGGAACTGGAACATTTTTCTTTAACGGGAATCTCGACCATAACATCGTGCATTCCGCGGTCCTGAGTGGAAAATTCCAAAGCCCTCTTGTTCCCGTCCACTGTAATTATTCTAATTTTTTCCTTTTCCAAAGAGCCTGATTTTACTTTACGCTCCTGTCGTATGATTTTATATGTTTTCTGATCATCAAAATCCACGATAGATACCGGATTGCAAGGAACAGGTGCATAGTCGAATCCTTTCGCACCAGCTATAATAACGTTTCCTCCGGTTCTGAGATAATTATCAATTCCTTTCCGAATTTCAGGTTGAAACTGAGCATCCGCAGCAAGGATCAGTAATCGCCCTTGATGAATGGAAACGTTTTGAATTCCTTCTAATGTCAGTGATTCGGATCGGAATCCTTTCTCTTCCAGGGCAGAATGAAGCGCTTTTGATTCAGAAAATGTTTTGCCATAAATCAATATATTATCATTTGCAAATACGGGGCTATAGCAGCAGATAATACCCATTATTAGAAAATAATTCAAAACGATACTCGCCTTATATATTTTTATCATCTTTATTTTTTAAAATTTCTCAATTGAATCGAACTCAGTGCCATTTTTCCGATTCTCTGATTTAAAACTAAGGGAATACAACTACAAATTATTGGATGTTAATTGTTATTGGAATCAGCTCAGGATAAACCCCACCAACGTAATCCTGAGCTTTTAGGATGAAAGTGTCGGTAGTTCCATTTCCATTATGAACATATTTAATGGCACCTGAAGCCATTTCTTCCTGTGTAAACTGACTGTTTTCTATCATTGGAAGTCCGTAACGGGTTAACGTACCTTGTGTTGGGACAATCTTCAATACGTAGATAATGTTATTATCTGTGTAATTGTATAAAGTTGAAGTTCCTGACATGGATACATTTTCTTTTGAGAGACGGGTGATCCCATTGTTTTTTACCATTATTGGAGAGGTTCCATTTAAATGTAATTCACTCGGAATTGCACTCATCAGGCTGATAAATGGTTTGTAACTCCCGCTGCTTGCTTCACTATATAACGCTCTAATTTATTTAATACCTCATTAATGCTTTGCTTGTGAAATTTAAAAACTCCTTCGGTCCAGGCCACTGCATTATCCACATCCGGTTCGTCTTTGACAACAATAGAATGGTTAATTCGGTCGTAACTCGCTCTTTGATTGGGCAACAGAATAGATTCATCCTTAAAAAAAGCCAAAGCTGAACGTTTACTGATAGCTACTTTCCCCTCTATAAGAACAGCCTCAATCGCTCCGTCCGATTCATAAGCAGAAACATCGAACCTTGTTCCCAGAACTCTTACCGCAATTTCACCCGTGTTTACAAAGAATGGAATTTCACGATTGTGGGCCACTTCAAAATATCCTTCTCCCTCCAAAAATATTTCCCGCTTTTTACCCGTAAATTTTTCGGGGAAAGCCATCCGGCTTCCCGCATTTAACCAAACATTGGTGCCATCTTCAAGGGTCAGCTGCGATTTCTTCCCAAAGGGAACAAAGACTTCCATCATCTTTGATTCAACTTCTTTGTCCGTTTTCTTTAAATCGATCACCTTTTCATTATTAATCGTTATTTTCTGATCACCGCTCAAAGCAATTTTTGATTCATCCTTTTCAAGATCAATTATAGTTCCGTTGGAAAGGTGAAGCTGAGACTTACCACTTCCGGAGTCCGCCACAGTGGGATAGACATAGGATTTCTGATTCTGATAAATCCAAAAGCCGGCAGCCCCGATAGATAAGCTTGCGATTAATATGGCAGCATACTTGAGTACGGAAAAACTTAACAAACGGAAGGACTTTTGCCTTCTCATCTGCTTTCTGAAGTTCAGGTACAAATCAGCGACTTCATACTCCGACATTTCTTTCGACGAAGATGCCATAGCCCAGGAGTTTTTGATCATCAGGTACTCTTCCCTGGCCTTCTCATCTTTATCCAATGCCGATAATACCTCTCTTTTACGGCTCCCTTTGAGATTACCCATCACCAGTTTCAGTAAATCGTCTGTCTCTATCATATCTGTATCCTCTATCCTTTTAAAGCACAAATCGTATTTTACCCTATGTTATAATTTGATTTTTTTTTTGCAAAATGTAGCGATCACAGCCAAAGTCCTTTCTCCTTTCTCCTTTCTCCCTTCCTCTTTCCTCTGCTCCATACCCTCTGCCCTACGCTCCCTGCACCATGCCCCCAAGCAAAAATGCTACAATCGGGAGATAATCTTTAAGCGAAGAGCGAAATAATTTTAAAGCTTTGGAAATATGCGCTTCGACTGCCTTCACAGAAATACCAAGCTCATCCGCTATCTCCTTGTTTTTCTTTTCTTCTAACCGGCTAAGCCTGAAAACAACACGACACTGAGATGGCAACTGCTCAAAAGTTTTTTCGATTATTTGTTCAATTTCAATGAACGTAAGGAAGGATGTATCGAGCACACTTAATGCCTCAAGATTAAGGTTTAGTTCAGGTTCATCAATATCAGTGGTTTCGAAAAGTTTTAATTTATATCGCCGATCCCGGAGTTTGTACAGGCAATTATTTTTAGCAATGGTAAAAAGATAAGCTCCAAGATTCGTTTGATCATTCAGCGTTGATCTTTTGTTCCAAAGCGCCATTAATGAATCCTGAATAATATCTTCTGCTACATCTCTGTTAGGAACATACTCGTGCACGAAATAAAATAACCTTGGCGCATACCTCTTATAGATGACCTCAAATGCGGTTTCATCACCATTCCTTAATTTTTCAAACAAAAATTGTTCGTCATTGGTCATTTCATACGTTGTATTTGGGAACAAAATTAAAAATTATTTAAAGAGCTTTTCCCGATTACCTTTTTAATGTAATTCGTAATAAATCGAATCTGCGAAAATATCATTGCATCGAAGGCGATCGATAGTAATCTGTTTCATCTCAGATGATCCGCGGCCATCTGTTAATAAGTTCTCAAGTATAGGTGGATACAGTCCAAAAACATAACAACAAAATCCTTATTCGCTTAGAGACCTGGCTAGTTTAGGCTATCAACTTTATCTATTTTTTGCAATTTTTCTTTCTGACTGGTTGGTACATCAGCAGGATGGATGACCATACAATTAGCACCTAATTGATTTAATTTTCGGCAGGTTTCAAATCCACTGAAGCCTGCTTCATATACAACATGATAGTTAGCTCCTGGAAAATTTCTTTTCAGATAACTAGCAAGAAGCTCTGGATTCGGATCCTAGCTCATGGTCTTGTACTCATATTGTTCTCCTAAAATGGTCTCACTCCAGCTCTTTTTATGATAATCAATTCCAACATAAAATGATTGTCCCTCGAATAATTTTTTTGTACTTTCGGTCTGCATAAGTCTGATTTTTTAATTGATTAGTTGATACCTCTAAATTAAAAATTTTAGCCTTATGCATTTTTTTTCAAACATAGCACCTTTTAGAAACGAAACAAATTTAATCCTCAGTGGGTTATGTATTTAATTTTAGAATTTATCTTTAAAACTCGGAAATCAATTTGAATTTTTTATGTCTTTGAGCAACATCTCCAGATTAACAGTGGCATAAGTTGAGGCATAATCGGATGTTGCATAAGGGATGATTAAATCCTCGTTGTGCACGATAGAACCACAGGAATAAACCACATTGGGCACATACCCTTCCCTTTCTTCGGCATTCGGAATTAGCAAAGGATGCTTTAACCTTCCGATTTCTTTTTCCGGAATATCGAGATCAAATAAAGCGGCTCCCAAAACATATTCGCGCATTGCACCAACTCCATGAGTAATAACGAGCCAACCTTCTTTTGTTTCAATGGGTGAGCCACAATTCCCAATCTGAACAAATTCCCAGGGATAAAGCGGACGCTGAATAATTTCAGCCTTTCCCCAGAAATTTATATTATCCGAAAAAGAGACGTAATTATTGACGCCATCTATTCTGCACAACATTGCGTATTTTCCATTGATTTTTCTCGGGAACAGAGCCATTCCTTTATTCTGGGCAATATCTCCATTAATTGGTAGGATCTTGAAATGATAAAAATCCTTTGTTTTTATCATTTTGGGTAAAATCCTCATTCCGTCATAAGCGGTATAGGTAGCATAATAATTAATTTCCCCGTTGTCATCAGTGAATTTTACAAAACGGGCATCCTCGATTCCATTTCGTTCAGTTCTTGAAATTGGGAAAATGACCCGTTCAGAGAGAGCCGTATCCAGGGAAAAATCGATTTCGTAATGAGAGGAAGCCAGCCACATCATCTGATTGAAAAGCATTTCCTTGTCAGCAATAAGAGTATCGGATTCCTTTCTTACCTCTTCAATGCAAGCTCTTAATTCTCCATAGGTAAAATTATCTCCCAATTTACCCAGGATTATATCCGGAGGCATAATGGTATGAAAATTCTGCATTTCTTCCAATTTGCTCTTGAAGGATTCTTTATCATAGACATGCCGACGGATATGTTCCGCTTCCTCCAGCATTTTTCCTACAGGATCCACAGTAAGATTACTGTTTTCATCAAGCATCCCGCTTCTGAAAACAATGGAAGAGATGTGTCCTTCACCGGTTGCCCTGAAACTTAATATTACTCTTTTTTCCTTATCTCCTTTTTCTGTCTGATCAGGATGTTCCACAATTGATGGATTGAAAAAAGCAGCCGATTCAATGGAATATTCCATAGTGAAATAAGATCCGATCAATACTTTCTGTGACATAGTAAGTAATTTGGGATCAATATTAAACTTGGAAAATAAGTGCGTTACTTTATTAAAATGCTTCTCAAAAATTTTGGAGATACTTCTGTGCCGACGCGAATAATCCCGCAAGACTTGTCCCAGGATTACATTTACGCTTTCTTCTGACATAGACAATACATTCCGGATAATATTGATGCTTCTGTTTTCACTTGTGAAGAGAAAACGAGCAATCACCCGACTGGCATCCGGCAAGAATTTTACATTTCTTCGGACAATTTGAGAATTCATTCTAAAAGTTTAGATACTAATTCGTAATCTGAAGATTTAAAAATTGAATTATTCCATTAACAAATTTAAGAATAAAGATTAAAACTATTTAAATATAATAGAGTATTACGTTCATTTGTCGGAATTATAATCCATGAACTTTTCACTTAGTTTTTATTTAGAAAGAAAGTATGCATAATTTGATAAACAGAACCTGTTCTTTGTAGAATACTTTCATACAAATTGATTTCCTTAACTTCCTGGTTTTTTAAGAACGAATCTTTATATTTCCCGATAAAATGAAACAACTCAGCTGTTTCTTTTAAATTTTTAATTCTACACAATGTAAGATGAGGAGAGTAAGCTCTCTTTTCTCTCTCAAATCCGACTTCGCAAACAATATTTTCGATGTTCTTAACCATATTAAAGATATTCTCCGGCATTTTAATTCCTGCCCATAAAATTCTTGGATATGTTGGCGAACCAAAGATTCCCAAACCATTAATTTCCAAATCGGAAACATTGTACTGAGGAATCATACTATCAAGTTGTTTTATGATAGTTTCAATCTGACTTTCCTCTGTATCACCAAGAAAGCGAAGAGTCAGATGTAAATTATCAGGATCAATCCAATGAAGCTGCGGGTACTTCAAATTACTTTTTAATTCACGATAGAGCTGAAATATTCTGGAATCAGGTTCTATTTTTAAACCAATAAAAGTTCTCTTCATCTTCTCTATTCTGTATATATCCGTTTAATTTTCTTTCCCGAAGGACTTATCTCCATTGTTTTATGGAACGTAAAATAAGCAGGTATTTTATACGGGGCAAGTTTTGTCCCGCAAAATCTCTTCAAATCATCACTGGTGATACTTTTCCCCGTTTCATTTACAACGACTGTTACTTTGATTGCTTCTCCAAGCAATTCATCACACATTGCCTCTGCGGTGCAATCCACAATACCTTCCATTTTTACTATTGTCTCCTCAATCTCTCTCGGACTTATTCTTATCCCCCCAATTTTGATTATTTCTTTCTTCCGGGCAGTGATATAAATGAAGCCATCTTCATCGACAGTTGCAAGATCTCCCGTATAAAGCCAACCGTCTTTTATTGCTGCTGAAGTAGAAACAGTATCATCCCAATACCCAACCATAACATTCTTTCCTTTCACAATAATTTCTCCGATCTCACCCGGAGAAACAGGACTTTGTTCTTCATTGACAACTTTTAATTCAACCCTTGGAATGCCTTTCCCGATCGAGCCGATTTTCTCACTCAATCTTTCCGGAGGTAGCACGGATAACCTGGCTGTTGCTTCGGTCTGGCCATACATTACAAAGAATTTGATTTGAGGAAAAATATTGATAAATTCACTAATAAAAGAATCATACAAACGACCACCGGCCTGAGTCACATATCTTAAAGAAGGCATTTTAATTCTTCTGAAAAGATCTGTTTTTCTTAAAAGCAGCTGAAAGTGACTTGGAACCCCGGCAAATCCTGTACATTGATAATTATTTATGTGCTGAATAGTTTGTGAAAAGAAAACGAAATTATTATTTAAAACCAGCGATCCTCCGATCCTGAGATGCGTGTTGAGCAGGGAAAGGCCATAACAATAATAAAAGGGCAAGACGACCATCATGATGTCATCTTCCCGAAGAGATAAGGAATCAATAATTGAGGCAGTATTGGCAATGAAATTATCATGGGACAACATAACGCCTTTGGGTAAAGCCGTCGACCCAGAGGTGAACATGATAGCTGCGAGTTGTGATCCATTGAATTCAGGTTCAAAATCCAAACATTCATTCTCTTCCTTTAAAATTTCATAGAGCTGAATTTCAGAAAAAGGCTCAAGATCAGGATTATGATACCGAAGAACATTTTCAGAAAAAAGCAGCATTTCAGGATTAGTTTTTTGGATAATAAATTCAAGAACTTCATTCTCAACCTGAGGATTTAATGGAATGCATACATTGCCTGATTTCAATATTCCCAAATAAGCAATAATGAAAAAGGGACTGTTAGTCGATGCCAGAAGTATGTTTTTTTGCTGGCCTATCTTCCTCCTGATATAATTAGCCAATAATCTTGATTCTCCATAAACATCCCGATAAGACATTTTTTCCATAGGACCAAGAATCAAATCTTTTTGAAGACCAGAAGAATTTTCAAACAAGAAATCAAAGAAGTTCATAGTAGGTTATTTAGGAATAATATCAATTTAAGAAATTATAATCAGAAATAGGAGCCATCCTTAAATACTGAGCCGCTTTTTGTTTTCGTTGAAAATTCTTAAAATTTTTAGCCACTGTATCTTCCGATTTACCTAAGGCTTTTGCCACTTCAGTGGCAGTATAACCCTTTTCCCAACCATACCACATCAGATCCATCTCCTCGAAAGGAACCTGATAAAAAAATTCTTCCTGCGACTGCTCTGCAGAATAGGTATCTGTGGTGGGCGTTCGTTGAATTATTTCTTCCGGTATCTTTAAATATCGCGCCAGTTGATACACCTGAGACTTATAAAGATTCCCTATCGGGATCACATCGGCGCCTCCATCTCCGTATTTAACAAAAAAACCTTGTTTTATCTCATGAATATTAGGAGTTCCAATAACTGCATAACGAAGAATTTCAGCATGATAATAAAGAAATGACATCCGGCTTCGTTGTTTGAAATTTGAAGCTGCTACAATCTGCAAATATTCATCCACAGGAAGTCTCTTTTTTTCCTGGGTGCCATCTTGATAAATGACTTTTACGTAAAATACCGGAGGCAAATTTTTCAGAATGGAATCAGCATTGATTCCAATGTTCATTTTGTCTGTCAAAGGATTATAATCCGGCAATACCCTTTTCACAGCTTCATCCCTTCTGGCATAACAATGGAAGCCTTCCAATACCATGCTAATATCTTCAATGACAGTTTTTACTCCAAACCGATTGGCCAGATCTTCAGCGAGGACTTTACTTTCGGGGCTTGAATCCTTATCCGGGAGAATAACCCCAACCACATTCCCGGCACCCAGAGCATTTACAGCCAAGGCTAACGTAACGGATGAATCAACTCCTCCACTGATTCCCACAACACCCCCTCGCCGGCCCAATACCTGACAAACATCAGTTCTCAGTTTTGCAGAGATATTTTCCGCCAACAATTTAACATCCTTAATCCTAAGAATATCTTTTGAGAATGGACTATTGTTTCCCATGGTACGTTTTAATTGGTAAATCGCTATTGCAGTTATTTATCTGTCAAGATTTTTAATTTCTATTTTTCGCTTCTTATTTTATTTCTTACAGGACCATGCAATATAGCGCTCCCTTCAAGAGGTCTAAATTCCCTAATAAACAAACTAATAAGAAGTTGCGTTGATAAAATCCCGACAATTGCCATCTGATCCATTTCAGAGGGACGTTTGGTCAGATTGATTTTATTCAACAGATGATTAACGGAATCCGGATTAAAGATTTCATACCTCTTTAACATGTCAAAAGACAACATTTCTCTCACATATTCCGGAACTTTTTCTCCGGTAAAAGCTTCAAGAATGGGGGAACGGTAAGCTTGTTTAGGTCTTCTGAGCACATTTTTCGGCAAATCATCTTTCATTAGCTCCTTCAGAATATATTTTTCATTCAAACCTTTCAACTTAAATTCATCGGGCAGTGAAGCCGCAAATTCCAACAACCGGTAATCCAGAAATGGATACCGTCCTTCCACCGAGTTAGCCATCGACATACGATCCCCCTGAGAAGAAAGTAAATAACCGGAAAGGAAAATACTGATTTCTATCATTTGGGCTTTTGATAAAACGGTGAATCCTTCGAGATGAGCACGAATCTGCTCTTCATACAATTCAATAGGATTATAACTTTCCAGGTGCTCATTTAAATCACCCGTAAAATGCTTCTGGAGATTAGCGGTATTTCTCCAACGCAATAAATGAGAATAGATAGGCGAATCCGTCTCATCAAGTTTGTACCTGAAAAACATTTTTAAAACTTCAGGACTTGCCTGATTAACAGAAGGGACATACGGATAAAGCTTCTTTAGCAAGAGAGGTCGAATCCTGGATTGAGGCTGGCGTGCCCAAAAATGACGAATAAGGGCCTCTTTAAAGATATCATATCCTGCAAAAGCCTCATCGGCTCCTTCGCCTGTAATAATTACCTTAAATCCCTGCTGATGTACAAAACCGGATAAACCCATCATTGGTGCAGGAGAAGTTCTCAATAAGGGAATTTCGCAATGCCACATCACTTTGGGCAATAATTCGGCAATGTCGTTTGCCGAACAGACAATTGCTTTATGTCTTGTATTTAAACATTTAGAAACTTCGATCTGATATTTTGTTTCATCATAAACACTATCAGCAAATCCTATAGAAAAAGTATTGAGAATTCCCCGATCAAATTTTCTGATCATGGAAGTAAGGGTACTTGAATCCAATCCCCCACTCAAATAAGCTGCAACCTTTACATCTGACCTCAACCGAATCATAAGAGAATCGGATAGTAGCCATCTTAATTGTTCAAGAGCATCTTCAAAACTTCCTTCAGACTTTCTTGAGGAAAATGCATGTTTTAATGACCAATATTCGGAAATCTTTAATCTGCCATTTTTGTAAATTCCATAGTGTCCCGGTGGCAATTCATTAATTCCTTCAAATATAGTATGGGGTGAAATAGTAGTCCAAAAAGTAAATATTTCTTTTAAAGCCGTCAGTGAAATATTTCTCTTAATCCCAGGGAATTCAAACAGAGACTTTATTTCAGAGCCAAATACCAGTGTTTTCCTTATCAGAGAATAGAAAAATGGCCTTATACCAATACGATCACGGGCAAAAAAACATTCCTCGTTACGCGTATCCCAAATGGCGAAAGAAAACTGACCATTCAGATATTTAAAAAACGAAGTACCATATTCTTCGTAAAGATGAAGGATTACTTCAGTATCTGTTTGTGTTTTAAACCGATGGCCTTTCTTTTTCAATTCATCACGAAGTTCAGGATAATTAAAAATCTCTCCGTTATAAACGATCCAAAGCGAATTGTCTTCATTGGATAAAGGTTGACTTCCTCCGTTGATATCAATAATACTCAAACGGACACTGCCCATTGCAGTTCCTTTTTCCAGAAATATTCCATTTCCGTCGGGTCCCCGATGAATTATCCGGGACATCATCCGGTTTACTATTGATTCACTTTCGGATTCGGGAAATGAGCAATTGGAGTCTATAAAACCTGTTATCCCACACATAATTTTTTTTGAACAAATGACTCAATAGCTCTAATGGATTCAAAATTTTCGGCGTCAAGATCAGAATCGTCGACTTTCACGTGAAAATCTTTCTCCAAAAATGCAATAAGGTTTAGTAATCCAAGGGAATCAAATATTCCTTCTTCAAAAAGGAGAGTTTCTTCATTTATTTTGTTTGGATCAACAAAAGTTGTCTGACAAACAAAATCAAGTATTTTATTTTTCATTGAATAATAATTAATCTTATTGCTAAACAAATTCTTTATTGGAAAGGTTCATCTTTATTCACTTAAGAATTCTTTTTCAAGTTCAAGAATCTTTTTGTTTCGGTTATTTATCGGGACGGCAGGGTTGCCAGAATAGATTTTCCAAGGTCCGGTACTTTTGTTCACCAAACTTAATGCACCAATAGCACATCCTTCTCCGACAACGATTGAGGGTAATAGGACGCTTCCAGCTCCAATGATTACATATTTTTCAATAATTACGGGACCCACATTAAGATTTTTAAACTTATCCGGCAAAGTCGGATTGGTCAGACTTCTACCGGAATAATCATCACTGGTAGCATAAATGCAAACGTGTTGTGAGCAACCAGAATAATCACCGATAGTGATTCCTTTCCCTCCCCCAAACAGATAACTACCCGCCCCTATGTGGACATGATTTCCAATTGCAATTTTTCCGCTTAAAATACAGAAATCATCTACCCTGATGTTATTACCAAAAGAAATTTCACTTTCACCATAGAAGCTAGCTTTTTTACTTAATAGAACATTTTTACCGAAAGATTTAAAACCTAATTCTTTTAACTCTTTTTCATTATAAAAACTATTTTCCATGATTTTTATTTAATGACATATTTTCAAATTACCTCATTTTAGTTATAAAAACAAGGTTAAAACTTCTCTATTTTAATTATTCAGTGAAAAGTGTAATCAGGATGAACATGCTTCTGCATTTCAAGATAACTAACCCGTGAGACGAAATGGATGCAAAATCAATCAATCAAATCCCGGGATAAAACCGATTTAGAGAAAAGTAGTCAGATGGCCAGACCTTTTGCTATCGAGACTCCCGATGGACCACAATCGAGGAGAGTCCAGTAATTGGCTTGACCCGTTTTAATCGTTAAGGTGCCTGTGAATTTTGAGCTGTTTTATTCCTCATTTAACGACTACGGTACCCCATCCAAAATATAACCTCAGAGATATCAAGTCCACACCTCCTGTACTGTTTCTGCACTGCTCCTGTACTATTTCTGTACTAATTAGTGTAAAAAGAGTGCAGAAATAGTATTTAAATAGTTTTTTTGGCAGGGAGATGGTACGAGCAAGATACGACGATGATCCGGCAAAGGAGGCTCACGAAGAAACAGGGAAAGCAAGGTTTTATATCAACCTCCTATTCATAGAATACAATTATAATATTCCTTTATGTAATTTATCTCAGGACAGGATCAGTTCCGTAAAGTCAGAAATAAAACGTTTACATCAGCAAAATCTTAAGAAATATTGATTCTGTAAAAAATATCCGGAAGACACAATTTGTACTTTTATGGCTTCAGGTATAAAACAAAAGGGAACAGCCCAATGACTGCTCCCTTTTATTTGTCTATTTGTGTTATGCTAATTATCTTTTAAATTCCCAATATTCATCCCTGCTATCATCGGTAAGTTGATCCCAGTAAGCAGGAGATACACTTTGTCCTTTAGGAGTTTTCAAAAATTTCTCGTATACGGCAATTACAGGATTGAAAACCAAGTCAGTAACTCCAATAGTATATAACTTGGGTGATTCAGTGTCAGCCTGAATTTCTTCTGCAACTTCAACCTGCAGGTTATTGAATTCAAGTAAATCTTTAAGAAACTGAACTCTTTCAGAAGATGCGCCTTTTTCTACGACAGTACATCTTACCCCGTTTATCTCTTCAACTATATGTTTTGCTTTAAGTGCCATTTCGATTAAAAATTACAAGAATTTAACGATCACAAATATTAATGGACTCCAAAAGTAAGGCTGTTTATAAACTCATAAATCTGATCCCAGAAACCCAGGAAGAAAATTCCCAGCCCACTTAGTGCCAATCCTAATCTTGTAGAATTGTCGCTTTTAAAATAAGGTAACGGTTTATCACTTTTGTTAATAAACATTGCCTTAACAACAAGAAGGTAATAATACAAAGAAATTGTAGCATTAAGAACGGCAATAAACACAAGCCAGTAGTAACCAGCCGAAGCTGCGGAGGCAAACAGGAAGAATTTTCCGAAGAACCCAGCTACCGGAGGTATTCCCGCCAGTGAGAAAAGTGAAAGCATCATCAGGAGACTCAGCTTAGGATTTGTGGAATATAATCCATTATAATCATCCATGGATTCTTTGTTGGTCATTGTTGATATGACCGAAACCACACCAAAGGCTCCAAGATTGGAGAAAATATAGACAAGAACAAAGTAAACAACGGAAGTCATCCCCATTGCATTTCCACCCATTATACCCAGAAGAAGAAAACCTGCCTGTGTTATCGATGAAAACGCAAGAAAACGTTTCATATTCTTTTGACGCAATGCAAACAAGTTACCAACGGTCATGGTAATTATTGCGATCAAATAAATTATGTTTTTCCAAATAGGCGTAATATCATGAAACACCGTAAACATGACAATTATCAGGATAAATGCCGCGGCACCTTTTGAGATAACCGAAAGATAAGAGGTTACGTTAACCGGAGCTCCTTCGTAAACGTCAGCCGTCCAGAGATGAAATGGAACCAGCGACAATTTGAAAGCCATGCCGGAAAAGAAAAAAATCATTGCCAATACCTGCATAGGAGTATTGGTATAAACTTCTGAAATCTTATCAAAATAGATGGATCCGGTTGAACCATAGATCAGAGAAATTCCAAAAAGAAGAACTCCTGAAGACAATGCAGAAATAAGTATAAACTTAATACCGGCTTCTGCTGATTTAGTCTGATGATGGGTATAGGCAGCCAACGTAGCAAGAGGAATAGTTGCAAGTTCCAATCCCAGATAGAGCATCAGAAAATCACCCGCTGAGATCATAAAGTTCATTCCAATCAAGGTTGAAAACAAAAGAATAAAGTATTCACTGATTTTTAAATTATTCTCAGGCTTTTTCAACCACCTTACTGATTGTAAAAGAATAATCATAACCCCTACGTTCAGAATATTCTTCATCATCATCAGTAACCCATTCGATCTGTACATTCCACCGAATAATGAAACATCACTTGCAGGCAGAAAACCAACTAAAGTATGGACAAAAAACAATGAAAGAGTAATTGGTATAATCAATTGTTTTTTCCTGCTGCTCAGGTTTAAATCAATAATGAGCACAATCAATGCAAGTAATGTCAGCATCACTTCATGTCTCATTGTCAGAATGTCACTAAAGCTCATATTAGTAAATCTTAATAATATTCAATTAAAATAGACCGGCTACATTTACAGCCGAAAGTCTTTGAATGATAGGTGCAAGACTGAAATTAATCATGTTTGATAACCACAACGGTGCCATACCAATAGCAGTTATTGCTACAATAAGAGTCACTGCAGAGATCCGTTCGTACCATTGTGCATCTTTCAAACTCAAATAATGATCATTTTTAATCGGTCCAAATAACAAGATACCCACCACACGAAGAATATACACGGCAGTGATTACAATTGAAGCCGTTGCAATAATCGTTACAGTCCTGTGAAATAAATCCGGATGTTGGAAAGACCCGACAAAAATGGTCATTTCAGCAACAAATCCGCTGAACCCGGGAAGACCAAGTGAAGCCAAACCAGCAATGACATAGGCTACACCCAAGAAAGGAAGCACTTTCATTAATCCACCCATTTCATTGATCATACGGGTATGTGTACGTCCGTAAATCATCCCGATAAGGGCAAAAAAGAGAGCCGTCATCAAACCATGAGAAATCATCTGGATTACTGCACCGTTCATGGCAGTCTGATTCATCATCAACACCGCGAAGAGCACCATTCCACAGTGGCTTACTGAGGAATAAGCATTAATGTATTTAAGGTCTTTCTGAACAATGGCGGCAAATGCCCCGTAAACTACGCTTATTGAGGTAAGGATCAAAAAAATCCAGGCTTGTTCCTGAGCAGCCTCCGGCATCAGGAATATAGCAACCCGGAAAGCACCGTATCCCCCCAATTTCATTAATACCCCGGCATGAAGCATTGATACAGCCGTTGGTGCTGAGGCATGACCATCGGGAGACCATGTATGGAAGGGGAAAAGTGCTCCTAATACTCCAAAACCGATAAAGGTGAAAGGAAACAGGAAGCGCTGCATCTCAATTGGTATGTGATGTTTTGAAATCTCCAGAATATTGAAGGTAAGCGCACCGCCACCAGGAGCTGAATAAAAATAAATACCTAAAATTCCAACTGTCAGCAAAGCTGAGCCCCCCATTAACATCAGGGTTAATTTCATTGCGGAATATTCTTTTGGACCTGTCCCCCAAATACCAATTAATAAATACATCGGTATAACGGCAAGTTCATAGAATAGATACATCGTGAACAGGTCAACGGAAATAAAGAATCCAAAAACCCCGGTAGCAAGCAGAATTAAGGAAATGAAGAACTCGCGGGGAAGAGACTCCATTTTCCATGAAGCAAAAATACCTGCAAAAACAACTAACGAGGTAAGGCAGATCATTGCAACAGAAATACCGTCCACTGCAACTGAATAATGTATGTTTAAAGCAGGAAACCAAAGTGCATCATAATTGAAAAGCATTGCAGCGGTATTTCCAGCTTCTCTTTCCGAGAGATAAAGGAAAACCAGCACTGCCGCCAAAATCAGCTGGATTCCCATTCCAACAGCAGATACCAGTCGTGACTGTTTTAAATCCTTCGTGAACAGGATTCCCCCTATTGTTAATAGGGGAACGATTACGAACAGACTTAGAATATTCATATTTTTATTGGTTTCTTAGAATAAATAAACATAGATCAGAACCAAGGCTATTGACCCGGTAATAAATACAAAAGCATATTGCTGAATTCTCCCTGATTGAAAACCTTTAATCGTGTATGCGGAGAACTGAATTATTCCGGCGACACCATTCATGATTCCATCAATAATGTGACGGTCAAACCAGGCCACAGGAGCAGAGATATAGCGGAAGATGATTTTTTTAGTGACAAAAAGGTAAAGTTCATCCATGTAGAACTTATGATGAGCCCACTTATAAAGATGTTTAACCGTAGAAGCGACTTTATCAGGAAGATTACTTTCTTTTCGATACATTACCGTGGCAAGAATAATACCTACCAAGCCTACAAGGATGGAAGGAACAGCTATCATCCAATCAATACTGGATTCAAATGCTTTTCCATCTGAAGTAACCAAGTCGTGAAAAGGAAGAAAACCTGAGAAAACAGAAGCAAAAGCGAGGAACACCAAAGGGATGGTCATTACTGCAGGAGCTTCCTGTGGAGTGTGGTGATAATGTCTTTCTTTTCCCCAGAAAATATTATAATACAAACGGAACATATAAAAGGCCGTTAAACCAGCAACGATATATTCAATCCAAAAAAGCAGTTTATTACCGTGGAAAGCAGCTGTCAGAATTTCGTCTTTACTGAAGAATCCTGAAAAAGGAGGGATACCGGAAATAGTAAGACATGCAATTAAAAAAGTGATGTGAGTTACAGGTAAATATTTACGTAAGCCTCCCATATCTCCCATTTCGTTGCTGTGGACAGCATGAATAATAGCACCAGCACCCAGGAATAATAATGCCTTGAACATTGCGTGAGTGAAGAGGTGGAAGTTGGAAGCCATAAAACCAAGGCCTTCCTCACCACCATAACCAGAGACACCTAATGCAAGCATCATATAACCGATCTGAGACATGGTTGAATAGGCAAGCACTCTTTTTATATCGGTCTGTGTACAGGCAATCACCGCGGCAAAGAGCGAGGATATACCACCTACCCAAGCGACCACGTGCAAAGCATCAGGCGCAGCAATAGAGTAAATTGGGAATAGTCTTGCAACCAGATAAACGCCGGCTACAACCATGGTTGCAGCATGAATAAGGGCAGAAACAGGTGTAGGACCTTCCATGGCATCAGGTAACCATATATGAAGCGGGAACATGGCAGATTTACCGGCTCCACCGACGAAAATAAATATGAGCGACCAGGTCAGAACAGACATACCCATGAATGCTATTCCTCCGGCATTCGTTATGGCCGGGCCATGAGGATCTGTAAGAGTCTGAAAATCGAATGTCCCGGTCAAGAAAGAAAGCATCAAAATACCAATGAGGAATCCAAGATCTGCAAAACGGGTCACTATAAATGCTTTTTTGGAAGCCGCCACCGCACTTGGTTTCTCATAATAAAAACCAATCAACAGGAAGGATGAAACTCCAACCAGTTCCCAAAATATATACATCTGGAAAATGTTAGTGGCTATAACCAAACCTAACATTGAAAAACTAAACAGTGATAGAAATGAAAAGAAACGGTAATAACCAGGATCTCCTTTCATGTATCCTAAACTATAAAGGTGCACCATAAAGGATACCGTGGTAACCACTACAAGCATCATCACTGAAATCGGATCAAGCAAGATTCCCAGATTGATGGTCAATTTATCAGTCAGGTGAAGCCAATTCACCTCAAAAGCTTTCAAAGCCGTATAAGGAGCGCCGGCTACATGTGCGGAAAAGAAATATTTAATTGCCGTCATGTAGGATAATATTGCAGAAATGCCCAGCCCTGAAGTACCAATAAGTCCGGATACGACAGGTTTTACTTTGTGTCCACCAAGCCCCACTGCGACAAAAACCAGGAATGGGATTAGTGGAATAAGTAAGGTATATGTATAATCGGTCATAAATAATTTTAATTAACGGTTATTCAGAATCTCATTTCATCAATATGTGATACATCGATTGCCTTAAAATTCCTGTAAATATTAATAATAATGGCAATGGCAACAGCAGCTTCGGCAGCAGCAACAGCAATGACGATCAGCATAAAGAAGTGACCCTGAAGTTGTTGCGGAAACAAGTACCTGTTAAAAGCAACAAAATTGATATTGACTGAATTCAAAATCAATTCGACTGACATAAGCATTGTTATCAAGTTTCTGCGTGTCAGAAAACCATAGATACCAATAAAAAACATTAAGGTACTTATGACAAGAAAGTAATTAAGTGGAATGTTTGGAATCATATGATAAGACTTTGTATATTTCTTATTAACTCATTTAGCTTTTATCATTTTTCTTTTTTGGCTACTACAATAGCACCAATCATAGCAGCAAGAAGTAAAATAGAAATTACCTCGAATGGAAGTGCATATCCATCACGATTATATGAAACTAAAGCCTCACCGACTTCTTTTATCGTGAAATGGGGATCTTCTCCCTGGTTTGGAATAAAGCTGAATCGTAAAATAGTTATTAGCGTCAACAAAGCGCCAGCCAAAATAGCTAAAGCAGACAAGACTCTTTGTTTTACCGGTGCCACAACAGCCTTTTCACTAACATGACTTGTTAACAGAATGGAAAAGATGATCAAAACGACAATTCCACCGGCATATACGGTCAATTGGACAGCTGCAAGAAAGTTATAATTCAAAATAAAATATAACCCAGCTGTTGAGATAAGTACAAACAATAGGAAAACTGCAGATCTTAGAATTTTCCGGCTTGTTACTGTCAATACCGAGAAAACCAGAATCAGGACAGCAATCACATAAAAAACAAATTCATTAATCATGATCTTAATTCTTTCTTATTTAATCTCAACCAATATTATTCTTTAACTCCGGCAACACATTGCGAACCAGGCCTATTAAGTACCTTGGTAAGTTTATGGCGATCCCAGACAGCATGTTCAAAATTTGGTTCCATATGAATGGCATCCGAAGGACAAGCCCTGACACATAAATTGCAGAAAGTACACATTCCAAGATGATAAATATGCTGATCAATAGCTTTCTTTTTCTTCCCTTCGGGAGTTATAATCGTCTTAGAAATGATTTCAATCGATCCGTTGGGACAAGCCAGTTCACACATACCACATCCGGTACAACGATGTTCATTAGTCTCCTCGTTATGCCACATGACAACCTCTCCACGGTAACGTTCAAACATTACCAGAGTATCACGATTTTCAGGATATTTTTGGGTAACATTTTTCCAGGGAGTGACGAAATATTTTCCGGTAATTTTCAACCCGGTCAATAATGACCAGACTGCCTTAAAAATTGAAACTATATATTCGATGATTTGCTTCATTTTAGAAATACGTTAAAAGTGGAGTTTTGTCAAAACGATGAACGCCATAAGCAATATGTTGAACAAGTTAATCGGCAAGAGGTATTTCCACTCCAGAGTCAAGATTTGGTCAACCCTCAAACGGGGGAAGGTCCATTTGAACCACATGATAATAAAAATCACCACCCCTACTTTAAGAAAAAACCAGATTATTGGAGGAATCAAATCCATTACATGGTTAAAAGACTGGAAATCTCCAAAATGTAAAGGCATCCATCCTCCAAGGAATACAGTTGCCGCAACAGCTGAAATAATAAACAAATTTATATATTCAGCAAGGAAGAAAAATGCGAATTTAATTCCCGAATACTCTGTATGGAAACCAGCCACAAGTTCCGATTCTGCTTCTGCCAGGTCAAAAGGCCCCCGGTTGGTTTCAGCGGTACCGGCAACAATGAAAATCACGAAAGCAATCAATGCCGGAATATGTCCTTTAAAAATAAACCATGCGTCCCGTTGTGCTTCAATGATTCCGGAAAATTGCATTGTTCCCGCCAGAATGATGATAGTCATCAAAGAAAGAGCGATCGAGAGCTCATAACTTATGATCTGTGCTCCGCTCCTCATGGCTCCAATCAGAGAATATTTATTATTACTGGACCATCCGGCCAACAATACACCAATCACACCGATAGAAGAAACTGCTGTGAAAAAGAAAATGCCAATATCAAAGTCAAGGGACTGCAATCCCGGAGCAAACGGAATCACAGAGATGACAAGGAAACTGGCAACAATTACAATATAAGGGGCAAGATTATAAAGAAATTTATCTGCTTTACGGGGCATTATCAGCTCTTTCATCAAAAGCTTGATAAAATCAGCAATAGTCTGGAGCATTCCGAAAGGTCCAACCCGGTTAGGTCCAATTCTCTGTTGTATGAACGCACAAACTTTACGCTCTGCGTAAACAAGGAAAAGACCGAAAAGTGCAATAAAAAGCAGATAAGCAACCCCAACTATTACCCATTCAATGGTCACAGCCAATCCAGGGGAAAAATTTTCTGCCAGACTCACGTGAATATTGTGAGTAAAAGTCGAAAAATCGTAAATATTAAAGCCCATTTTTTCTTTATTAACGATATCTTTGATTAAGTGATCCGTAACAATTATTCATTGTCTTTCACTTCTCACCATTTAAATTTCTCATATATTTTATCACCTGTCTATATCCGGAATAACTAAATCCAAGGTAGTCATGATAGCGATAAGGTCTGCAATTTTATATCCTTTAACCATTTTATTCAAGGCAAAAAGATTTGAAAACCCTGGTGAACGGAATTTTACCCGATAGGGATTTTTCTTTCCATCGCTGACAATAAAAACACCGAATTCACCCCTGGCTGATTCTACACGCTGATAGTACTCTCCCTCAGGAAGTTTTATCACACCTTTCATTTTCACTGCATAATCACCTTCGGGAATGTTGTCGATCAACTGCTCGATTATAGCTAAGGATTCATGCATTTCCTTCATCCTTACCTCATATCGGGAGAATGTATCACCTTTTGTATCGAGCATTTCTGTAAATTTCACAATCGGGTATGCGCTGTAAGGATTATGTTTACGAACATCACACGAAAAACCTGAAGCTCGTCCAGAAGGCCCTGTTACTCCGAAAGCAATAGCATCTTCCAAGGAGAGGAATCCGATGTTCTCCGTTCTTTCACGAAAGATTACGTTATTGGAAAGCAGATCATCATATTCGGGTAACTTCCCTTTAAAATATTTGACGAATTCTTTAACCCTTTTTTGAAAATTTGGATGAATATCAAACATTAATCCTCCGGGTACATTGTAACTGACAGTTAACCTGGCGCCACAAGTCTCTTCAAAAATATCCAATATTTTTTCACGATCCCGCAAACCATAAAAAAAGGTAGTCAATGCCCCCAAATCCATACCCATCGTACACCACCAAAGCTGGTGGGATGCCAAACGGGTTAGCTCATCGATAATGGTACGTATATATTTTACCCTCTCAGGAATTTCCACCTTCAACGCATTTTCCACACAGAGACAAACGGCTTCATTATTCATGTGGGAAGAAAGGTAATCCATTCGGTCGGTAAGGTGAATAATCTGAGGATAAGTCAACGATTCACACATTTTTTCAATTCCACTGTGAATATAGCCTGTTTGTGGTTCGACATTCAGAACTTTTTCCCCTTCCAGTTTAACCAATAACCGCAAAACCCCATGAGTAGAAGGGTGTTGTGGGCCCATATTGACAAAATACTCATCTGTGATGAGTTTATCACTATTAATAATGACCTCTTTTACTTCGGACATAATTACTATCGTTCAACAATTCTTACTTCATCCTTATAATCTTTCCTTAACGGGAAGCCCCAGTCATCATCGAGAAAGAGCCTGCGCAAATCAGTGTGGTTATTAAATTTAACCCCTAAAAGATCATAAACTTCACGCTCGTGATATTTTGCTGTTCTCCAGACGTCGGTCAGCGTATCAAGGGCTGGTTGATTCCTGTCAGCGGTCTTGACTTTTAGGACCATCATATGCCGGTGAGTTGTCGATTCAAGATGATAAACCACCTTCATACAATCCGGATAGTCTAACCCGGTAAGACATATAAGGTAGTCGAAAGCTAATTCCACCGTATTTTTTAATTCCAGGGCTGTCTGCTGAAGTTTTTCTGCCGGAACGGTCAACTCAATATATTGAGCTCCTTCAACGAGTTCATAGTCCGGAAATTTATTTGAAAGAAAACTTTTTAATTCTTCGTTCGTCATCTTTTTTTAATTAAGACCAATAAATGATTGAAAAAAGAGATAAGGGATTGTTGAATAAACTAAACCTTCCTCCTTGAGCTCATTCATTTCTGTTCACTGCCAACTTTTTTCTTAAGGAAATTCTTTTGCCGTTTGATTTTCTTCTGCAACTGCAAAAGACCATAGATGATTGCTTCAGGTCTTGGAGGACATCCCGGTACATACACATCAACGGGAATTACATGATCGGCTCCTTTTACAACCGCGTAGGAATTATAGAAAAAAGGCCCTCCGGATATGGCACAACCACCAACAGCAATAACATATTTGGGATCAGCCATCTGATCATATAATCGTTTAAGAACCGGGGCCATTTTGTAATTGATCGTACCAGTGATATAAAGTAGATCAGCTTGTCTGGGCGTTCCCCTGGCTACCTCAGCCCCAAACCTGGCAAAATCGTGACGGGATGCTCCAAACGCCATGAATTCAATGGCACAACAACGGGTTCCAAATGTAAGCGGCCATAGGGAATTGGACCTTCCCCAATTAATTAACGCATCAAGATTAGCTAAAATTATACTGCCATTTTCGTATTCAGCAATAATCGGGTAATCGTTCTTTTCGATGTCTTTCTTTTTATTCATTCCCATTTCAAAGCATGTTTTTTCCAACCATACAATAATCCCAATCCGAGGATGGTAAAGAAGATCAGAACTTCAACAAATCCGACCATTCCGACACTGGCCATTACCACTGCCCACGGAAACAGGAAAATTGCTTCCACATCAAAAATCAGGAACAATATGGCAAAAAGGTAGTATCCTACGGTAAATTGCAGCCATGCCTCTCCCACGGTTTCAATTCCGCATTCATAAGGTTCGAATTTTGCCTCATTGGATGAAGTGGGCGGGACATAACTGGAAAAAAGAATAGCAAGCCCAACAAGGGTTATAGCCGCTATGAAAAAGAGCAATAAAGCGCTACTGTCCATCTTAATTATCTGATTTTAAATATTCCTCTGATCATTAAAAATTTCGGAAAAGCCCCGAAATTTCCTGCGCCAAAAGTATAGATTTATCTCATTCGGTCAATTATTTCAATGAAATTTTTTAAGTTTTCTTATACATATGTATCAATATTTAAAAGCAAAAGGGGAAATTTTAACTTATTAATACATTGAGTTTGTTGGTGTTATTGTTCCGAGTTAAAGTCGGATTGTGATGGTTTTAAACACGGAATTACCCTAATTTTTGCAAAAAAAATACCTTCACTTCAGAATTAATTATATTTATGTTATAAATATAACCGCAAATATTGCTTAAACGGGGATTCTGCAAAAATTAAATTCCGAACAGAAAACAGGGTTATTTTTCTTCGATAGAGTGCATTTAACCACAGAATGAATAAAAGTCACGCTGAGAATTGATACACATCACTGAAAGATCTTCCGATTTTTCAATCACTTTATCTTCTGTTAAACCCATAATCCGGTCAATGAAAGTGGTTTTGTAACTTACCGAAATAATTAACAGCCCTTTTTTTAAACTTAATGTGTGAGAAAGTGCATTTTTCTGGAGACGCCATGTTGGTGAATGACTTTCAACTACTTCAAATGGGAAATTAAACTTGCTGTATAGCCTCTGAATAGAAAAAAGGTTGCTTTTTACATCGTTCATATCGCCCGACGAAGATTCTGAAGCCGTAAATATATTAACGGTGGCTCCATTATGCCGTCCCAGGTAGCTTGCCCACAAAGCCAAATCCTTGCTTTTTTTCATATATCCTACAGGAACGACTATCCTCTGATAATTCATTTCAATATTGTTTTTGGCTGAAATGAAAAGGAACGGGAAACCTGAATATTGCAGATCAGGTAAAATAATTGGGGAAGCATTCTTATGAGCAACCAGAAGGATACAATCATAAAGCTCAGCAAGGTCATTCAACAGATCCGTAAAATGCCCTCCCCTGACAAAATAATGTATTCTGGTAGTCGGGTATTTTTTTACAAGTTCAGAAACAATACCGCGAAGTTTAGCCTCCGCAATTTCAACATTTTCGTGTAACTTTTTCGTCCAGATATGGAACAGGCATAATTCTTTACCGAGAATTGACGCAACCGTCAACCCATGTTTGATAGCAGAATCCATTTCAGGTGAAAAATCGCACCAAACAAATATTTTCTGTTCACCATTTTCCATAAGGTTCACGTACACGAATTAACAAACAAAGGAAGAATATAAACTACTTGAGTTTACAACATACAAAATAATGGAAAAAGAAATGAATATCACCATGAAATATACGATGAACCTTTAATAAAGAAAAGCAATAATCATCCAAATAAATAAATGCAAAAACAATTGAGATGGGAAATTCCAACAGGTTTCAATCTCTTATAATCATACATAAAAGTCTTTACATACATTTTTGTGTAAACTTTTAAGACTAAATTTATCAATTCATTTTTTTTAATAATTCTTCCAAAATGTTTGCAGAATCAGCAATACATCTTTCACAGATTTTTTCAAAAAGATGATGTTGGTGAGCATATTGTCTTCCATCTTCAGTACTCAGATCACATTTTAAAAGACTTTTACAATCAATTGCCCCATTATTTGATTTAAATTTCTGACTAAAATTTTGCACCATGGCATATGTAGCCTCTTTCCTTTCGCTATTACTAGTCAGGTTTTTACAATTATGAAGCCCAATGACCATAAATGCGCCGGTCACAGCTCCACAGGTCTCCTGCAAACGTCCCATTCCTCCGCCAAAACCGCAGGAAACACTAAGTAGAATACCTTCTTTATCTTTTAAATTTTCAGTAAAAGCTCTTACAATAGATTGTGCACAATTCAGACCCGAGCGAAAGTTTTCAATTGCTTTAGTTTCCATAGATTAACCCTTTAATTATATACGAATCTACAAAATATCCAATTCATTAAACTTCCATTGCAGGAAAGAATAATTCCTATTAGCCAAACACGAACCTATTCTTCATCTTCAGTGCCCGAATCAACAATATAATCTCCCCATAATTTAAGGGCCTCTTCCCCAAACGGAAGTTTTTCCTTCCGAAGAAGTTCACGCGCAGGCTTCCAGTTCTTCATTGCTGCTTGTTTTAACAGCTCTATAACTTCTTTCTGATCCGCCTCAGCGCTTTCATTGGATAAATTGAGCAATGCCAAATAATAGCCTGCAACGTCATCGTGTTCATCCTGTACAAGATCATTAAGTATATTCCAGGCTTTCATAAAATCAGAAGATGAATTTTCACCTTTTAAAAGAAAAGTGGCCATATTTATTCTTGCCACTGACATCCCGCTGTTTGCTGCACGGTCAAACCATTTCCATGCCTGGTTGACATCTCTGAGAATTGGATCGTTGGAGACATAAATTATAGCCAAGAGATTTGCTGCGGGCGCATACCCGTTTTTAGCGGCAGGTTCAAGATATTTTATGGCCTGGTGGAAATCTTTAAATCCTTCCAGTGAATAGAAGAGCTGTCCTAATTCATACCTTGCCTCATCATTACCGTTGTCTGCTGATTTTTCAAAGCACTGAATTGCATTTTCAATATTCTTTTCAGTTCCGTCACCCGAAAGATACATATCTCCCAAATTGTTCCATGCTTCAATAAATCCAAGATCAGCAGATTTTTTGTACATCTCAAAAGCACTTTCCTTATTGATCTCGGTACCTTCGCCAAAATAATACATCCCGGCCAGATTGTAATAGGCCTGAGGATATTTAGATTCAGCGGCACGAGTGAAACACTCAAAAGCCTTTTTAAGATCTTTTTCTCCGGCATCTCCAAAATAATATAAAACTCCAAGATTATAGGTGCCAAGATAAAAACCAGCTTTATCAGCTTTATTGTACCATTCCAAAGCTAAAACGGGATCAGCTGCCACTCCTTTCCCCTGGTGATAAGCATTTCCCAAATTGTTCATTGCCTCAGGAATTCCCATCTCTGCAGCTTGTTCATATTGCTTTATGGCTGATTCCATATCCGGTTCTGTCCCCCGGCCAGCTTCATACATAACCCCTAAGTTAAAAACAGCTTTTGCATAACCAAGACCAGCTGACTTTCCATACCACTCGAAAGCCTTAGCGAAATCCTGGGTCAAATTAATCCCATTTTCATAATAAACACCAAGCCGGAACATTGCTCCCGGAATGCCATTCTTCGCAGCTTTCAGGTACCATTCGGAGGCTTTTTCTTTATCTGACCAGAAAGCAAGGCCCTTTTCATGAATTATTCCTACTAAATATTCAGATCTTGCATGTCCGGCCTCAGCAGCCCTTTTAAAATAATCAGCTGCAGTATGAATATCCTTTTCGATTAGTTCTCCTGCCATCAAAATACTGGCATATTCATATTGGGCTTCAACGAATCCTTTTTCCGCTGCACGGCGATAGTAATCTACCGCAGTTTTAGCATTCAACTCAACTTCATCGCCGGTCTCATATTTTTTTCCCAGACGATACATTGCTTCAGCATTCCCATTCAGGGCAGCTTTCTCCAGCCATTCAATTCCTTCTTTTTGTGACTTCTTCAAATAAACGCCAGCCAGTGCTCCCTGTGCGTCAGCATTCCCCTTATCTGCAGCACGTTGATACCAATTGGTGGCATCGGAATCGCCCTCCTCTTCAAGAACCTTACCCACCAGGTAAATAGCTTCAACGTAATCATCATTTGCAGCCTGGAGAAGATATTTCTTTGATTTTTCCAAATCCTTTTCTGTTCCCAGCCCTTCATAATACATTTTACCAAGAATCACGGCAACCGGAGAAGAAACCGGATCCTTAGCCTTTATCAACCATTTAGAAGCTGAGTCTGGATCTTTATCTGTACCAGTTCCCTCGTAATACATTTTACCGACTTTTTCAAAGGCCGGTTCATATCCTTTCTCTGCTGATTTTAAATACCATTCAAATGCCTTGGTCAATTTTATAGGTACAGTAAGTCCAATCTCAAAAATCTCGCCAAGTTTATACATTGCGGGAGGATAATCTGCTTTTGCTGAGTCATACCAATTATCCACTGCTTCTTCAAGGTCCTTGTAACCTCCATCTCCTGAACGGAGCAATCTGGCATAATTATATTTGGCAACGGCGTCGCCCCTCTCAGCCCCTCGTTCATACCATTCAAAAGCCTTTTTCATATCCACAGGAAGACCGTTCCCTTTTTCCCTGATTTCCCCGATATAATTACAGGCCTGAACTCCGCCTTCCCTGGCAGATTCCAGGAAAAACTCAACGGACTTTTCCCCTGACAATTCACGGCCATTACCCTCATAATACATTTTACCGATCGCCAGGCTTGCCTCCGGGAATCCTGCTTTCATGAGATCTTCATAGGTAGCCAGGGCTTCCTCAATATTTTCCTTCTGAATAAAAATATCAAGCAACAACATGGCAGGCTTATATTTTTCTTCGAATGCCTCTTTGATTCTTCTCAAGCCTTTTTCATTTCTTCCCTTCTTAAGAGCCTCAATTCCAGCAAGAAACCTTTTAGGTACTATTTCAATTTTATCGTTCATCTATCCTTTCTTTCAAATAAGGCCTTAAAAATAACGCTTCTAAGGTATTTGACCATACGATTAAATCATTATTTTTATTCCCATAAAATATTAAGTTCTTTTTTTTTAAAATTATGATATAATGGATCCATTGGAAATTATTTCAAAATACTATGAACCAGGTTCCAAATCCTACAATATTCTTGTATCACATTGTGAGGCTGTCAGAGAAAAAGCATTAAAAATAGCGAACAAACACAATGAATTAAAACCAGATCTGAAATTCATTTCGGAAGCATCCATGTTGCACGACATAGGGATATTCAAAACAAATTCTCCTCAATTGGACTGCTATGGAGAATATCCTTATCTCTGCCACGGATACCTTGGCGCTGAAATTCTGATCGCGGAAGGATTCCCCAGGCATGCTCTTGTCTGTGAAAGACATATTGGGGTAGGAATTACTACTCAGGAGATAATTGCCAACCATCTGCCCCTTCCACTGCGTGATTACGTTCCCATAACCATAGAGGAACAATTAATTTGTTTTGCTGATACCTTCTTTTCAAAGAGCAATGGCTCTACCAAAGAAAAATCAATAGACGAAGTAAGAAAATCAGTACTTCGTTTCAATGGCAATCATGTCAATCGTTTTGATGAATGGTGTCAAATCTTCAATTAAAATAGCTTACCAATTCCGGTTTCCTCATCATCTTCTTCAAATACAAAGCAGAGATCAATATTGCCGTAACCGATTTGTTTCCTCAATATTCTATTAACGTGAGTTCGACGTAAGATTTGCGAAAAATATTTGAATTGAGAATAACAAGGTATTATTTACACTTTACGCCCCACACATTTTCCCTTATTCTTTGATTTTACCCTCAGAGCAAAGACTCCATTTCTTCGCTCCCATCCGGTAAGCCTTTTATTGGACTTGGTACGAGGTTGGTACGGAGAAGGTGCTACCCAAAGCGTACGCTTTGGGTACGCTTTTTCTGCTTTGACCTAAAAGTAAAAAGAATGTTTTTGATAACCTGAGCATCTAGCCATTTGATACGTTATGACACGCTATGAGTCGTTATGATATTTTACCTTTGGCTTCTGTAACCGAACACTAGCTTGTAATCTTCGCTTAGATCGAACTCACGTTATTAATTCCAAAAGAAATTTATTGGGATTACGGCTTAAAATTGTCCTCTATCATAAAAACTCTGATTCTTCTCCAGCTTTAGATCTTTCAAAAGTTGTGAAGTAGCTCTGATTGTAAAGGAATAACTTTGCCGGAAACCAAAAGGAATCAAATTCAGCGACATTTGCATGCAATGTAAATCTCTGAAGATGTTCAATTGAGTAAAAGTTAAATCCATTTTTTGAACATCCACTCCCGAAGAGAAACTAACCTTCCACTTTGGGGTAAGGTTTACATTACCATTAAAATCGATAGTCTGGGTGATATTGGGATTGACAGAAGGATTGGGTCTGCTGTAACGGAAACTGTAATCAAAGCGAATATCCCAGGGTACACTGAAATCGGCATATTCAGGGACTTCCCCCAATTGTTGACGACGATTTTTCTCCTCAATTTCTTGTTGATGTTTAATTGCCTCCGAATCGCTGGATTCTGCTTTTTTCTTTGTTTCCTTTTCTTTTTGAGAACTAAAGGAATATCCAAAAGATAAATTAGCACTGGTTAACCTGGCAAGGCGCTTGTTCCTGGTTAATTCAAACTGGTTGATCAAATGTCCATTTTCGAATACGTAAGGATCCAGAATCGCCCCAAAATTCAAGTCCACTCCGGCTACCTTTGTACGGGCAGCAACGTTGATATTGGAAAGATTCAACGAATCAGCGGCCAGATTATAGGAACCTGACAATGACAACTGATCCAGAAGACTTACTTTTTTATATGTTTCTGTACTGGTTGTATCTTTCAGATTTAATTTTTTCATTTCCAACGTGTTGTTCAGGCTAAATCCAATAGATCCGGATTTACCGGCTCCGGCAGTGCCATAAACTGATCCTTCATGAACAGGATACCGAAGGCTTACCGGATTGCCTTTCTGATCAAAATATTCTATGGATTCATACATTCCATATCTTGGATTGCTGAAATCAGGTCTTAAGCTGAAACTAAGGCTTGGGGTCATTACATGCCGGATTTGCTTTATCCGGGAATTTGGATTGTAGGGTATATAATTGCCATAAATTTTTGTGGAAGCTGCCAGGCTCATCGAATAATCATAATCTCTTGTAAATCCATATAGGGTATCACTGACAACAACCTGTTTCAATTGTTCATTGTAACTCTTACGGATCTGTTGGGTGTACCATCTTTCATTGTAATTAAAAGAGGGACTTATAGTAAAAAATTTCAGAGCTTTAAAAGAAGTGCTGATAGGAATACTTTGCCGGACACCATTTTTCCAGTCCTTGATCAGGGAAGAGGATAATAGTTTATTTTCTTTGGTATTTATGGTATTTTGCATATCCATGGAATAAGACACCCCGATTTTTTCATACCACTTCTCTTTGCCTGAACTGATTTTTGGTTTAAAAGGATAAATCCTTGACATATTAAAAGTCAATTGAGGCAAAGAAAGACTTATTGTCGTATCACGGCTATTCTGTGAATGCCTAAGATTTCCAGACATCGAAAAAGGCGAATTTTCCCATCTTTTGGAATAAGAAATACTCGACTGCTTTGTATTCGTAAGAATACTTTGAGCCAAATAAGAATTATACTGGTCGAATGTACTCGTAGAAAAATCGACACTTGCACTAAAGGACTGGCTGGGATTAGCTTTCGCATCCATGGAATGATTCCATGCAATGGCAAAATCATTTTGAGTCCGGTAATCAGGCAATCCCTTATCACCAAAAACATTTTTATAGAATTTCACGTCCAGTCCACCGCTGTATTTGTATCGAAGCCTGTAATTACTATGAAATTTTACTCCTCTCGATCCAAGAGAATATAAATCACCCTTAATTGCGGCATCAAAATAATCACTGGCCGCCCAGTAATAACCCATATCACGCAGGAAAAAACCACGGGTAACTTCCTCGCCGTACGAAGGCATCAGGATCCCCGAAGAATACTTAGAGGTACTAGGAAAGAAACCGAATGGAACAAAGACAAAATAAATAGGCATATCCTCCACCACAAGGTAAGCAGGTCCCGTCACAATTTTCTTGTTGGATAAAACCTTTGCCTTAGTCAATTCGAAATAGAAATCAGGATGTTCAAGATTACAGGTCGTGTATTTTCCATTGACCAGGCAATACGTTGAATCATTAATCAGTTTAGTCCGTCCGCTATGAATATACCCCCCCTCTTTTTCGGTGATGACGCCTAATACAATACCTTTCTTAGTCTTAAAATTATACCTTATTTCATCAGCTTCAAATTTATCACTTCCCTGAGTAAAAACAGGTTTTCCGACCACCTTGCCGGTCGAATCAGGTTTCCCGATGGCATATACCACATTGCTGTCCCTGTTGAGTTCAATATAATCTGCCTTCAGTTCAATATCTTTATATTTTACATCCGCATTTTTGTACATCAGCACCTTACTTCCGGTACTATCCTGGACAAACGTGATGTATTCGTCTGCCTGATAATCAACCTCCGCATCAAAGCCTGATTCCTCTTTGGCAGACAAGGTATCAGTTGCGGTACTGTCACGAGGTATTTTCAATGCACCGGCCACAGGAGAAGATTTCCTGATCGTATCTTGAACAGAACTTTTCCTTTGTTGATCAGCAATTGAACTTGTCTTTCTCCTATGTTGTGCGAAAGAAATACCGTATAACAGCAGGATTATGAAACAGGCAATATTTAAAATTTTTATCTTTCTCAAAAGTTCGATATCATGTTAAGATATAATGGGCAAAAGTAAAAAAAGCAATTTTACAAACTGTTAACCCTCTAAAATAAATTATTGCACTATTTTTGCAAAGGTTATTTCATTTTTATAGCGATGATTTTCAGAAGACAAATTAACAATATTTCCTTGAATTCTCTTCTTACTCTTGCATTGATATTTCTGTTTTCATCTATTTCTGCAACTGTAAAAAGTCAAAAAAACTCTTCTGCCGGTTTGTCAACTGTAATTATTGATGCCGGACATGGAGGAAAAGATCCGGGAGCTGTGGTAGGAAGAGCTTGTGAAAAGGATATTGTTCTGGACATTGCCCTTAAACTCGGTAATCTTATTAAGAAAGGTCTTCCGGATGTAAAAGTTGTTTATACCCGCAATGGCGATTACTTTGTTCCCCTGTTCAAGAGGTCAATCATTGCAAATAATCACCATGCCGATTTATTTATTTCCATTCATGCTAATTATTGTAAGAGCACATCCGTTAAAGGAACTGAATCGTATGTACTTGGTTTGCATCGCACCCAGGATAATCTTGATGTGGCAAAAAAAGAAAACAGTGTAATTCTTTTGGAAGAGGATTATTCCAAAAGATACGAGGGATTCGATCCCAATTCAACTGAGTCCTATATAATATTTGAGCTGATTCAGGATAATTACATTAAACAAAGTGTATTATTTGCAGGGATGGTACAGGATATTTTCCGCCATCATGCAGGACGTTCCGATCATGATGTTCGCCAGGCTGGCTTTCTTGTTTTGCGGGAAACAGCGATGCCCAGTGTTCTTATTGAAACAGGTTACCTCAGCAACAAAGCCGAAGCTGAATATCTGATGACCGACAACGGACGTGAAACTATTGCTTCAGCCATATTCAGATCTCTTAAAGAATACAAAGCCAAATTTGATTCGAGAGTTAATCTTACTGCAGGGGACAAAAAAAGCAACAGGAAAGATTCAGCGAATAATCCAGCTAATATTGTCAGGAAAGATACAGAAAGAATAATTACATCTAAAAAAGCCAAACCCGCGTTAAATATTGATGAAACCGCGGTAGCAGATACGGATCAGGAAGAAAAAGAAGAATCCGCCAACAAGAATAAAATAAATCAATCTGTCCAGAAAGATCAGCATCTGGTCCAGGAAAACACTTCTCCAGATGAAATTAAAGATAAATATACCTATGCAATACAGCTTGCGGCATCAAATGTTAAATTATCAAAGGCCTTTAGATTGTTTAAAGGAATCAAAGATATCCGGGAAATTAAAATTTCAGGTTATTACAAATACTATTGCTCCGAATCTTCTTCAAAAAGTGAAGCATCTAAAAATCTCTCGCTCATCAAAAAAAGAATCCCGGATGCTTTCCTTGTTAGAATGAAAAACGGTCTGCCCATTCCGGTCAAATAAATTCCCCTGAATCACTGACAACACCTGAACTTTTTTTTTAGTCAATTCTTACTTACATTTGCATTATAACCAATCGTCCCTTAATGAAGCTTTCGAAAACATCAAGATTAGGATTATGGATTGTCATTACGCTGACAATCTTAATATGGGGTTTTAATTATTTAAAAGGCCGCAATATTTTCAAAAATGAGAATATTTATTACGCACGATACAAGGATGTAAGTGGGCTCACTCCCTCTACTATTGTCACCCTGAATGGATTTAAAATCGGTTATATCCGCCAGATATATTTTGCAGAAGATCGCTCGGGTGATTTAATTGTTCAGATATCAGTGCAAAATAAATTTCCGCTGCCTTTAGGAAGTTCAGCAGAAATAGCCAGTACTGATCTTCTGGGATCAAGGGTAATGAAAATTAATCTTGGACATTCCGATAAGTTTTACCACCCAAAAGATACTTTATTGTCTAAAGTACAGTTTGACATTAAACAACAGGTCGGGGAACAACTGGGCCCGATTAAGTCCAAAGCCGAAAAATTGATGGTTTCATTAGACTCGATTGTCTCTTCTGCATCCAAAATCCTGAACCCGGAAACTCAAAAGGATATTACCACCAGTATTGATCAATTCAGCGCTACTATGGTAAACCTCAATAAGCTTTCCAAAGACCTCAGCGAAGTGATAGGAGATGAAAAGCATAATCTTAAATCGACCATTGGTAATTTAAGTGTAACGGCAGAAAATCTGAAACAAAATTCCGAACGCTTTAGCCACATCATGAATAATATTTCAGATATTAGTGATACACTGTCTCATGCTGAATTAACTAAAACATTTAATAACCTAAATTCCTCCCTAAAAAACCTCGACTTAATTCTTGGGAAAATCCAATCTTCAGATGGTACAATGGGATTGTTGGTGAATGATCCTTCCATCTATCAAAATCTCAATACCACGATCGAAAATCTCAGGGCTCTGCTGATCGATTTTCGTCAAAATCCGAAACGATATGTGCATTTTTCGGCGTTCGATTTAGGCCGCGATATCGTTGTCAATCCCTCCTCCGAATTACAATCTGGTGATAGTGTGATTTTTAAAGTACTCCTCGTCTCTTCTCACTCACCGGTTGATCCGAAATCATCTCTTTTTAAAGGACTTACACAAGTCGAAGAAGTAAAAACAGGAAAATTTTTCAACTACTTTACAGGTCATGAAACCTCTGTTGAGAAAGTTAGAGAGATTCTACATAAGGCGCAAAGTGCTTTTCCTGAGGCTTCTCTGAGGGCTTTTGAAAAAGGAAAAGAAATTAGTCTCAAAAAAGCATTAAAATCTGTTTCAAAATAGTTTTTTAAAACCATTTTTTATATAATTTTAACCTGCTCTAAATGGAGCAGTAGCTTCTGTGTTGTCAAGAATATTTTTTTAATTAATAGACATTAAATCAATATTTTAAATTTATTTTTTGTATAAAGTTTTGATAATGAGTGTTTTAAATTATATATCTACTAACTAATTAATGAAAGGCCTAAATTATGGAAAACATAAGTTTACTATCTTCAGATTAAACATTCCCTTGACCAATTTTATTTTTGATATAAAGGAATTTCAACATTTTTTATAAGTCCAACCACCTAAATGAAAAATGATCACAGTAAGACATGGGAGAAATGTCTTGAAATTATAAAGGACAATGTCCCTTATATCAGTTATAGAACATGGTTTGAACCTATTGTCCCAATTAAATTGGAGAGCAATGTTCTTACGATCCAGGTACCAAGTCCGTTTTTCTATGAGTACCTGGAGGAACAGTATATTGATATATTGAGTAAGACCTTGCGAAAAGAATTGGGACCGGGTGCAAAGCTCGAATACAGTGTAATAGTAGATAACAGCATGAATTCGAATAATAAACCATATACTATTAAACTGCCCACAAATCAAAACAATAATTTAAAAAATCACCCGGTTTCGGCATCAGCGCTTCAGGATGAAGGAATCATCAAGAATCCTTTTGTCATACCCGGAATACAGAAATTAAACATTGATCCCCAACTTAAACAGGACAATACCTTTGAAAACTTTATTGAAGGGGAATGCAATCGTTTGGCCCGCAGTGCCGGATATGCCGTAGCATTAAAACCTGGAGGAACTGCATTTAATCCCCTGATGATTTATGGTAATTCAGGTCTTGGTAAAACGCATCTTGCTCAGGCAATCGGAATAGAAGTGAAAGAAAAATTCCCTGAAAAAATTGTACTGTATGTAAATGCCAACAAATTTCAGACACAATTTGCCGAAGCAACCCGGAATAATAACCGGAATGATTTTCTTCATTTCTATCAAATGATCGATGTTCTTATCATTGACGATGTTCAGGAATTTGCCGGTAAAGAAAAAACCCAGGAGACTTTCTTCCACATCTTCAATCATTTACATCAGTCCGGGAAACAGCTTGTTTTGACTTCCGATAAGTCACCGATAGAACTTGTAGGACTTGAACAAAGGTTATTATCACGCTTTAAATGGGGTTTAACGGCTGATTTACAAGTTCCAGATTTTGAAACCAAGCTGAATATTCTTCGCAAGAAGATTTACAAAGACGGAATAGAAATAAAGGACGAAGTCCTTGAATATATTGCTTCCCATATTAATAGCAATGTCAGGGAACTTGAAGGAGCCCTCATCTCTTTGCTGGCCCAGGCCACTTTAAACAAAAAAGAGATTAATATTGACCTTGCTATTAAAATGATCAATAAACTCGTCAAATGTTCTACCAGGGAAATCACCGTGGACTATATTTCAAGAGTTGTATGTGAATTCTTCAACCTGCCCCCTGATTCATTGAATGTAAAATCCCGGAAAAGGGAAGTGGTTCAAGCCAGGCAGATCGCAATGTATTTTTCAAAAAACCTTACCAAATCATCCTTTGCCGCAATTGGCTCCCAAATTGGAGGTAAGGACCACGCTACAGTTCTTCATGCTTGCAAAACTGTAGCTAACATGAAAGATACGGATAGAAATTTTAAAGTTTTTTTGGACGAAATAGAAAGCAAACTGAAATTATAAACATAGAAAGCAGACAAGTCGTCTGCTTTTTTTCTTTAATGAGATAGGCATTTATTAAATTTCCCAGGTTAAGTAATGATTGACTCTGATAATTTCAAAACACTCAAAAATCCCTGTACCGGAATCTATAAAGAGAAAGGCAGTAAATTTCTGGCCTTCGCATTTCCGGTTTCAGATGAACAGGAGATCAGGGAAATCTTACTGAAAATCCGCAAAGAACATCATTCTGCCAGACATCATTGTTTCGCCTGGAGGCTTGGTCCTGAAAATGAAGAATACAGGACCAATGATGCTGGTGAACCTTCCGGAACCGCCGGACGGCCTATTTATAATCAAATCAAAGCCCACGACCTCACAAATATCCTGATTGTGGTAGTTCGATACTTTGGGGGAATATTGCTTGGCACAAGCGGTCTGACCAATGCTTATAAACAAGCTGCCCTGGATGCACTCAGCCAGGGAGAAATAATTGAAAAAGTTATCGAGGAACTGATAGAAGTACAATTTGATTATTCAGTAATGAATGAATACATGCGCATTGTAAAAGAGATGCAAATCAAACAGGTAAAATCTGATTTCCGTCTCGAATGCAATGCAGTAATTTCAGTTCCCAAAAGCTTAACCGGATTAGTGCTTGATAAAATGAACTCAATCGAAAAAATAAAAGCTTCAATAATTAAAAAATAAAATTTCATTGTTCAACAATTAAATAAATGGATATTTTTAATTTTGTGTCAATGCCTTGGATCTTCATCATGGAAAAATATTTAAACAGTAGAATCCTCGTTCAGGTGTTTCCGGAAAGATTTGAGAACTTGTTTAATAGTCAAATAATTATTAATCCTAATTAAGAAATATATTCCTATGAAGCCTAAAAGTTTAATATCAATTACTGATTTTACCAAAGAGGAATACTTGAGAGTTATGGAACTTGCAAAATACTTTGAAAGTAATCCGAATAACAATCTTTTGCAGGGCAAAGTAATCGCAACTCTCTTTTATGAGCCATCCACCCGTACAAGGTTAAGTTTCGAAACTGCCATTAACAGGTTGGGAGGCAGAATTATCGGATTTTCGGATTCAGCCTCTTCCAGTGTAACTAAGGGAGAAACACTAAAAGATACCATAAAAATAGTATCTAATTATGCAGATTTAATTATTATGCGCCATCCCCTGGAAGGAAGTGCGCGTTATGCATCGGAAGTTTCAAGCGTTCCGGTTATCAATGCCGGAGATGGAGCCAATCAGCATCCTTCTCAAACTCTGTTAGATTTGTATTCGATCCTGAAAACTCAGGGGAGGCTCGATAACATCAATATTTTTATGGTAGGAGATCTTAAATACGGCCGAACTGTGCACAGTTTGCTTATGGCATTGGTACAATTTAAGAATCCTGTATTCACCTTTATCGCTCCCCCGGAACTGAGTATGCCCAATGAATATAAACTCTTTCTGGCCTCAAAAAATATTCAGTATTTTGAATATCCCGATTTCCCAGAATCTATTAATGAGGCGGATATAATTTATATGACCCGTGTCCAAAAGGAAAGATTTGGAGATCCTGTAGAATATGAAAAGGTAAAAAATGCCTACATCCTCAAAAATCACATGATTGAGAACACAAAAGATACTATGAGGATTCTTCATCCTCTTCCACGGATCAAAGAAATACATCCCGATGTAGATTCAAATCCTAAAGCCTACTATTTTGAACAGGCAAGGAACGGAGTCTTTACCCGAATGGCTATTATCTCTCATTTGTTAAATCTAAAATAAATCCTCATGGAAAAACATCTCAAAGTAAATGCAATAAAGGATGGAACTGTAATTGATCACATTCCTACCAATGCATTGTTCCGCGTTATCAGAATTCTGAAACTTGAGGAAAGTCCCAATATGGTTACTTTTGGTAATAATCTTGACAGCGGTTTAATGGGTTATAAAGCAATTATAAAAGTAGCCAATCGTTTTTTTGAAGATGAGGAAGTAAATAAAATTGCACTGGTGGCTCCCCGTGCCAAACTGAATACCATCCGTAATTATGAGGTCGTGGAGAAAAGAGTTGTGGAAACTCCTAAAATGATCAGGGGAATTGTTCGTTGTTTTAATCCAAAATGCATAACACACGAAGAAAATATCCTTCCAAAGTATGAAGTTATCTCTGAAAAACCTCTTGCATTAAAATGTTTTTATTGCGAAAAAATCACCAGGGAAAACGAAATGACTTTTTATTAGGGCCTGACACTATTAAAAAATAAAATCTGACTCTTATCTTAGTACTATTGCTTTAATAAATTTTTTCCAGGTTGAAAAATAGTCAGAGATAATGGATACGTCATTTAAACTTCTTCTTGATGAGGTTGATTCTTTCATAGCTGCAGGAAAGGAAAGAGACGACATTCTCTTAAATATTTGTCAGCTCCTCAAAAACAAAGTATACCATTACGATTGGGTTGGATTTTACATAGCTGATCAACCGTCAGATAATTTGATACTGGGTCCCTTTGCCGGCAAAAGCACCGAACATACTCTCATTCCTTTTGGTAAAGGAGTATGCGGACAAGTAGCCGAAACTAAAAAATCCAAAGTAGTACAGGATATTTCAAAAGAAGAAAATTACCTCTCCTGCAGCATCGAAGTTCAAAGTGAAATCGTAGTTTCCGTATTAAAAAATGGAAACTTCGTCGCGGAAATTGATATCGATTCCCACTCCCCTGCCCCCTTTACCCAGGATGATGAAGAATTTCTTCAGGCTGTTTGCTCGAAAATTTCTTTTCTTTTTTAATACACAATTCTCCTTTTAATCCGCCATTCGGACTTACTCTCCTCGGTGTTTATTCGTAGTTTATTCGTATATTATTCGTAGATCATTCGTATATGAACGAATAATCAGCGAATAAACTACGAGTAATCTACGAATAAACTCTGGTGTTGATACGAGACAGATTCTCATGTAAACCGGACAAAGTGAGCAAGGTGGATTTCGGCCTCTTCAATAAGTCAGATGGATATTCTCTATCTTATCCTGTCAATAGATTTTAATAACTGATTATCTTTATGCATTCCCCTCATAGCAAGCCATACAAGGATGATGGCAATCACAGGGAACGAAGTGTAAATTTTTATGGAGTAAGTTCCTCCAAGCATGCCGGATGCTTTCCAGATTTCATAAAAAATTACCGCTGCAAGAGTAAAAAGCAAGATCAATGCTATTTTTGACAAACTGATTTGCCTTGCCAGCATTTTATACCTGAATATGGTAATTATCATCATCGCAATACAAGCAGCGCAAAGAATGACAATTATGGTATTAACAAAAATAGGATTAGCACTCTGAGAAACTGCAGGATAGAGACCTTTTGCATCAAGGAGAAATAGTTCACCTTTTGTGTTGGTCAATTCAGCAAAAGGAACAGAAAATAAAGAACCGATAAGTAGTATTGCAAGGAAAAGGTATACGGTCTGGATTCTTTGAATCATAAGTAATTGTTTTTATGCAAAAATAGAATTTACCTGAAATTTTTCCTATTAAAATGTTTCTGGTTTTTAACATTTTTCTTAATTTTCTAAAGTTTTACCAATATGAAAATTAACCTAAAAATGGCTCAAATGATAGGCTCTTCCGAATTAATCGTAAATTCTGATGGTTCCATCTTTCATCTGGGATTAAAACCCTTTGAAATCGCGGATAATATTATACTGGTCGGAGACCCTGGCCGGGTAAAGATGGTTGCTGGATTTTTTGATAAAATTGAATTGGAAGTTCAAAACAGGGAATTTATTACAGTTACCGGGAGATATAAGGGAAAAAGATTATCAGTGATTTCAACCGGGATAGGGACCGATAATATCGATATCGTTATTAATGAACTGGACGCCCTGGTAAATATCGATTTAGAAAAAAGACAGGTTAAATCAGAACGGAAGAGTCTTAATTTCGTCAGAATAGGTACATCCGGCGCTTTACAACCCGATATTCCCGTTTTTTCTTTCCTTGTTTCAAAAAAATCCATGGGGTTCGATAATCTTTTGAATTTTTATGAACTTCCCGATAATTTCTCAGATGAGAAATTGACAGAAGCCTTTAAAAAGCATACCAACTGGAATCCACGTCTTGCTTCACCATATATAATTGATTGCGATCCGCAGCTGTTTGCTAAAATTGTAAATGATCAGTTTATCCAGGGAATCAATATTTCTGCTCCCGGATTTTATGGACCTCAAGGCAGAACATTAAGAATTAAAACCGCCGATCCCGAACTGAATTCAAAAATAGAATCCTTTTCTTATAATGGTATGAAAATTACCAACTTTGAAATGGAAAGCTCTGCAGTGTATGGGTTAAGCAAACTGTTGGGTCATCATGCCCTGACCATCTGCCTTATCGTTTCAAACAGAATGGTCAATAATTTCGAAACTGGCTATAAAAATAAAATGAAAGAACTTGTTCAATTGATTCTTCATAATCTAATGGAATGAGTAGACTTGAAATAAAATTTATTCTTCCCCTTCTCGACGATGAAGATGAAGAAGTCTATAAAGTTGTTAAAGAGAAGGTTTTAAATACAGGTCCAAAGAGTATACCAATTTTGGAAGATGCACTGGATTCGGCCAATACTCTGTTGCAGCATGAAAGAATAGGTTCAATGATCTTTCAATTAAAGATGCAGCAAATGAAAGATAATATCATCTCATGGATACATTCCGATAATAAATCTTTGCAGGAAGGCTGGATCCTGATCAGTTCTGTGCAGGGAATCGAAATATCTCCTCAAATCATTGAAAAATTGATGCATCAGATTATAACCAAAATATGGATAGAACTGAATCCGCATCAAACTTCATTTGAAAAGATTTCAATTATCAACAAAATCTTCTTCGATTTATATGGTTTTAAGATAAATTATACGGATAAATCAGCTATTGAAGACTTTTTTATTGACAAAATTTTCATCTCCAGGACAGGCAACAGGCTCACTTTAAATATGTTGTACGCTATCATCTCGCGTAAACTTAACCTGCCTCTTATGCCTTTGAATATAAATAATAAAATTTTACTGGCCTATTATGATCCTGTACTTTCCAGAGAAGCCTTTTCAGATATTACTCATCCTTTTCTTTTTTTTATTGACGTGGAGAATAAAGGAAGAATTATTGGGGTCAGAGAATTTGATTTTTTATTAAAGGAAAATCAGTTAACCTGGAACCCGGATCTAACCTTAAGCAATAAGGACATGATCAAGAGACTGCTGATTAAACTGAAAGATGTCAGCTTTATTTTAAAAGATAAGGAGAAAGTTCTTCTTGCAGAAGACCTTTTAAGAAATTTTGACCATTATTGAATAAAAAAAGGCGCCGTAAGCGCCTTTTTTTATACTTATTTGGATAAAATTATTTCGCGTAGCTAACAGCTCTTGTTTCCCGTATTACAGTAATTTTTACTTGTCCGGGGTAAGTCATTTCGTCCTGAATCTTTTTAGCTATATCGTATGAAAGATTTTCGGCTTCATTATCTGACATTTTATCGCTTCCAACGATTACACGCAATTCACGTCCCGCCTGGATAGCGTAAGTTTTTGTTACCCCAGGATAAGACAGTGCCATATTTTCAAGGTCATTCAACCTCTTGATATAAGATTCGACTGCTTCACGACGGGCACCCGGACGTGCACCTGAGATCGAGTCACAGGCCTGAACAATGGGAGCAAGAAGACTGTCCATTTCTACTTCATCATGATGTGCCCCGATTGCATTACAGATATCGGCCTTTTCCTTATATTTTTCTGCAAGTTTCATTCCCAGAATAGCGTGTGGTAACTCTGGTTCATCATCCGGAACTTTACCTATATCATGGAGAAGCCCGGCACGCTTCGCGCGTTTAGGGTTTAAACCCAGTTCTGCAGCCATAATTGAGCACAAGTTGGCAGTTTCGCGTGAGTGTTGTAGCAGGTTCTGCCCATAAGAGGAACGATATTTCATTTTCCCGATCAGACGAATCAGTTCGGGATGAAGCCCATGTACTCCAAGGTCGATGGTAGTACGCTTTCCAGTTTCTATAATTTCATCTTCTATCTGTTTCTTTACCTTGTTGACCACTTCCTCGATACGGGCAGGGTGAATACGGCCATCGGTAACCAACTGATGAAGCGCCAGACGGGCAATTTCTCTTCTTACCGGATCAAATGCAGAGAGAACAATTGCCTCAGGAGTATCGTCTACAATTATTTCCACACCAGTAGCTGCTTCAAGAGCACGAATATTTCGTCCTTCGCGTCCTATTATACGACCTTTTATTTCATCATTTTCAATATGAAATACGGTAACGGAGTTTTCAATTGCAGTTTCGGAAGCTACCCGCTGGATGGATTTGACGACAATCTTCTGAGCTTCTTTGTTAGCTGTCATTTTTGCCTCGTCCATGATCTCCTGAACATAGGACATTGCCTCGGTTTTGGCTTCATTCTTAAGAGAATCGATCAGTTGCGACTTAGCTTCCTCGGCAGATATTCCGGATAATACTTCAAGTTTCTGAATATGTTCCTTATGAAGTTTTTTGAGCTCTTCCTCTTTTTGCTCCAACAATTCGAGCTGCATATTCAGATTTTCTCTCTCAGATTCATTCTCTCTTTGGGAGGTTTCCAATTCTTTAATGCTTCGTTGCAATTCTTCCTTGCGCTGGAGAAAAATGGTTTCCTTTTGCTTCAGTTTATTCTCAGCCTGGGAAATTCTTGAATTTCTCTCATTGATATAGTTTTCATGATCCGTTTTAAGCTGCAGGAATTTTTCTTTTGCCTGAATAATTTTTTTCTCCTTCAGCATCTCAGCCTGGACTTCGGCGTCCTCCAACAACTTATTCTTTTTTTTATCCAGTACAGATTCCCAGAGATAATAAGAAGCTACTCCTCCTACTATCAGGGTTACTATACCTACGATGATGGTTATTGTCATTAGTAAAATATAATTTAAAGGTTTAACAAAAAACCCGCAAATTCATTTTCCTTTCCTGCAAATTCGTGAAATTCGTTCGGAATTAAATAAAAATGCGGTCTATATAATAATATCAGGCTTCATCCTGTTTTTCAAGAAATTCAGCCAGATAATCATTCATCACTTCAAGTTCCTCCACCAAAGGGGAAATATCAACGCGTTTCTCAGTGTCAAATTTCTGCATTACAAATTGCAGGGTAGCCATCGCCAAACAATCCTGCACATCTTTGGATACATATTTTTGTTTGTATTGCGCAACCTTATCGTTGATAATTTTCGCTGCCCTGCGTATACCTTCCTCTTCATCACGTTCGATTCGCAAAGGATACAACCTGTCGGCAATATTGATATTTATCGAAAGTTTATCATCCATAAAGGTCGTTTTACCTATTCAACATGGCAATACATTGATCGATTTCCCGTATAATCCTGTTAATCTTAATTTTTGCTTCATGAGCATCATGATCCGCACCCACGATTGATCCAGCCATTTTTAGAAGTTCGTATTTCTGCTCCAATTCTTCATTTTGCATATGAAGTTTTCGGATGCATTCTTCTTTTTCTAAAAGAGCCTCTTTTAACGAGCTGTTTTCGCTTTTGATTTTCAATTGAAGATCTATCAGCTTATCGAGCTTTCCTTTAAACTCTCTCAATAAAACAGTTTCCCGCTCTGTCATAGGTATGGATTACTGACACAAAGTTAATATTTAAATCAAATTGTAAAAATATCCCATAGGATTTTGCACTATTAACGTAGGAAAGTTTATTATTTTGCCGAATCTTTCAGATTTTGTCACGATGGAAATTAATTTACTCTTCTGGAATGAACGATTTCCCTTGTCCAAATGACATAAAAATCTAAAATGAAATGAAATTTTTTAATATTAGTTTTTTTGTTTTTATTCTATTTTCACCCTTATTGGTTGCCCAAAACCATCCAGCCGGTGAATCTTTTTCAAGTCCTTTAAAACTTCCCTTTTCTTTCTCAGGAAATTTCGGAGAATTACGCCCTTCACATTTTCATTCAGGATTGGATTTTCGCACCCAGGGAAAAGCAGGTGTACCCGTTTATGCACCAAAAGATGGATATGTTTCCAGGGTATCAGTATCAACAACCGGATACGGAAATGCACTTTACCTCACACATCCGGACGGCAATACCACTGTCTATGGACACTTGAGTCGTTTTCTTCCGCGTATCCAGCAATTTGTTAAAGACAGGCAGTATTACACTGAGAATTTTCAGATAAATGTCACGCTCTCCCCCGGCGAGATTGACTTTAAGAAAGGAGATTTGATTGGATGGTCCGGTAATACTGGAAATTCAGTGGGGCCACATTTGCATTTTGAAGTCCGAAACACAAAATCAGGAAGAGCAGAAAACCCTCTGTTTTATCTTTCAGAAATAAAAGATAATAGCGCTCCAGTTATTTCAACGCTTTACATTTACCCTTTATCCGATAACAGTCACGTAAACAAATCCGCCTTAAAAAAAAGATTTACAGTTGCAAAAGGACAAAATGGTTACAGCATATCAGATAATACTCCCATTGAAGTGTTTGGTAAAATCGGATTTGGCATACAGGCATCGGATGATTTTGGTGGAACAGGGCTTAAATGCGGTATATATTCTGCAAGCTTAATTTGTGACGGAGAAACAGTTTTTGAATTTAGAATGAACAATTTCTCTTTTGATCAGACCCGTTATGCAAATAGTCAGATGGATTATGGAGAAATGGTAGTGAATCAACAAAGAGTTCACCGATTATACCGACAACCAGGAAATGAACTTGATATTTACGATTCTTACGTGAACAATGGAGTCCTTGATATGGAAGATGGAGAGCCTCATACCATCCAGATTGTGGTAGGTGATGCTTTCGATAACAAAACCTCCTTAAGATTTAAAGTTCTTTCAAGAAACTATGCACTTCCAGAGTCCAAAGTTACTTCTGCCGTAGCTTTCAATTATGACCGCAGCAATAAATTCAAAAATGACGAAGTAAAAGTCTCAGTTCCTAAAGGAGCATTGTACGATTCTTTCAATTTCTCCTATGGGACAAGTCCTAAAATAAGTGGTTGTTATTCGAAAATTCAGAAAATTCAGGATCGGACAATACCATTACATATACCAATGACTCTTTCCATTAAAGCCGAAAATCTCCCTGATCATATGGCCGAAAAGAGTTTAATTGTTTCAGTGGATAAGAATGGAAACAAATATTCAATCGGTGGTGAGTACTTTAATGGATGGGTTACTGCACTTGCAAGCGAATTCGGCAATTATGCCGTCGCAATTGATGCCACCCCCCCTGTAATAACTTCCTTGAGCATTAAAGACAAGAAAACTCTTACGAATAGTAAAGAAATCCAGTTTAAAATAACGGATAACCTTTCCGGGATTAAAGTTTTCCGGGGTGAAATTGATAGCCATTGGGTATTATTTGAGTATAATCCCAAAACAAAAATAATTTCCTATACTTTTGATAAGAACAGGATGGAATTTGGTAAAAACCATCACCTGTCTTTGGTAGTGACGGATAATAAAGATAACAAGACAGAGTACAACGCAACTTTTTATAAATGAAAACAACCGCTCTTGGGATAATGTCAGGTACCTCACTGGACGGAATTGATCTGGCCATTTGTCGTTTTGATGATGACGGCAGATGGTCGTATGAAATTACCGATGCAAAAACAATTCCTTATTCAGAAGAGTGGATTGATAAGCTTAGAAATGCTGCCTCACTTCCGGCAAGTGATTTTCTTCTCTTACACAACGAATACGGCAGACACATTGGATCTCTTGTAAATCAATTCCTTCGTAATAAAAAGATTCCGGATTTGATCTGCTCCCATGGGCACACTATTTTTCATCAACCGGAAAAAATGTTTACATTCCAGCTTGGGAATGGTGCATCTATAGCGGCATCCACCAGAATTACTACCATCAGTGACTTTCGCAATCTTGATGTTGCTTTGGGAGGGCAAGGCGCTCCTCTCGTTCCGATCGGAGATAAACTTCTATTTCACGAATACACTTATTGTATCAATCTGGGTGGATTTGCCAATATATCATACGATTTGGGAGATAAAAGGATTGCTTTTGATATTTGTCCGGTGAATATTGTTCTAAATGATTTAGCCAGTAAAAAAAATCAGTCTTTTGACAAAGATGGTGAAATAGGCGCTTCCGGGAAAGTGAAGGAGAGTTTATTAAAATCATTGGATGCACTTGACTACTATCAACAGAAATTTCCTAAATCTCTCGGACGCGAGTGGGTTGAAGAAAATATTACCCCTTTATTGTTGAAGTCGGGTTTATCAATTGAGGATCAGGCAGCTACTTATTATGAACATATTTCTAATCAGATTTCAAAAGCCGTAGCTTCTTTCGGTAAAATACTTTTTACGGGCGGAGGTTCAATGAACCGGTATCTGATAAATAAGATCAGGTCAAAAATCAAGGCCGAAATAGTGATACCGGATGAAAAGCTGATAAATTTCAAAGAAGCTTTAATCTTTGCTTTTCTTGGAGTTTTATCCTATAAAGGTCAGATCAATTGTCTCTCATCGGTTACAGGAGCAAATTCCGACAGCATAGTTGGAACCATCTTTCCTGTTGTTGGACATTCTGGTCAAAAATTAAAATAAAAATGATCTCTTCATTTATAAGTGTTTAATGTAGCAAATTTCTATTTTTGCGGGACAGTGCTTTATTAGATTCGAAAAAACAGGAGTAAGGATGTTTAAGAAAACTTTAGTATTGATCATGCTGGCAGGAATTATGATTCAGACCAATTCCTTTGCATGTACAAATTTTATAATCACCAAAGGGGCTACAAAAGATGGTTCAACAATGATCACTTATGCGGCCGATTCACATACATTATACGGAGAGCTCTATTTTTGTCCCGCAGCCGATTACCCGGATGGGGCAATGATGGATATTTACGAATGGGATACAGGTAAATTTCTTGGAAAAATACCTCAGGTAAAACATACCAACCAGGTCGTTGGGAACATGAACGAATACCAGGTAGTGATCGGAGAAACCACATTTGGGGGAAGGAAAGAACTTGCCACTCAGTCTGGTGCTATTATCGATTATGGTAGTCTTATTTATATTGCATTACAACGATCAAAATCTGCACGGGAAGCCATTATAACAATGACCGATTTGGTCAAACAATATGGGTATGCTTCGGAAGGTGAATCTTTCTCAATTGGGGATCCCAATGAAGCCTGGATACTTGAAATGATCGGGAAAGGCGAAGGACAAAAAGGAGCTGTATGGGTTGCCATGCGAATCCCGGATGGTTATATTTCGGGTCATGCTAATCAGGCACGCATTACTCAATTCCCGTTAAGCGATTCCCGTAATTGTATGTATTCCAGCGACGTCATCTCTTTTGCCCAGGAAAAAGGATGGTTTAATGGCAAGAATTCTGATTTTAGTTTCTCTGATACCTATGCACCCGTAGATTTTGGCGCCGCCCGGTTTTGCGAATCCCGCGTCTGGTCTGGATTTAATAAAGTAAACAAACAGATGGGCCTGTATCAGGATTATGTGCTTGGGAAAATTACTTACAATGGAAATAAATATGCAACGAACCGGATGCCTCTTTGGATAAAGCCGGATTCATTACTCTCGGTAAAAGATGTAATGAACATGATGCGGGATCATTTTGAGGGAACTGCCCTTGACATGACAAAGGACCTTGGAGCCGGACCTTTTAAATCCCCGTATCGTTGGCGCCCCATGACCTGGAAAGTTGATTCTGTGGAATACCTTCACGAAAGAGCAGTCTCAACTCAACAGACGGGTTTTTCTTTCATATCTCAGAGCCGTTCAAATCTTCCCAATCCAATCGGTGGGCTTTTATGGTTTGGAGTCGATGATACCTATTCTACCTGTTATATGCCCGTTTATTGTGGTATTAAATCAATACCACTTCCCCTGAAAGTAGGAAATGGCGATATGCTTACCTGGTCCGACACCTCAGCATTCTGGACATTCAATGAAGTCTCCAATTTCTGCTATTCCCGCTATGTTGATATGATCCAGGATGTTCAAAAAGTTCAAAGAGATCTTGAAACTAAATTTAAAAACTTCATTCCTCTTGCAGACCAATCTGCTTTGGCGTTATGGAACAAAGGGGAAAAGGATCTTGCCCGCCAATACCTGACGGACTTTACTTTAGGTCAGGTTGATAATACGATGGATACATGGAAAAATCTTTATCATTATCTGATGATCAAATACAAGGACGGGAATGTTATGGTTGAGAAAAATGGGCAATTTCAGAAAAATGAGTCCGGGAAACTTCCTGTAGCTCCGTTACATCCTTCTTATCCTGAGTCATGGTATAGAAAGATTCTGGAAGACAATAACAATAAAGAACATTTCAGGGTAAAGTAATAAATGAGTATCAGATATGTTGCCTAATGTTTATAGATCGTGTCATTAGGTTGTCATTAATGGTCATTGTGCAGTAAAAAAACAATTAATGACAATCGAATGACCATAAATGACAACATTGGACAAAGAGAAATCTCGGTTAGGAAAGTAAACGGATATTCATAATAAAAAATGTCACGACGTGTCATAATGCGTCATAAGGTTTCATTATTTGAATTTGCACAACCCTTCTCCTTACCTTTATCTCAATCCGGACAACACCGTACCTGCTCCGTACCTGGTTCGTATCAACCTCGTACCAGGTTCGGTCCGGGGCCGGGGCGTTTCCCGCGTCATGGAGGCGGACAAATTACACTAATGCTACGCATTAGTGCTTCTCTCATCGGATGCAGTAAGCAAGACAAGGCCTAAGATCCACTGAAGCAGATAAACATCTGAAAGAATTTTGTTTCAAACTCAGGTTAACAGACCTTCCATTGTTTAAAAATCGATCAGGAAATATTAGACTGCGCTCCTTAAATAATAATTATATTTGTTCAAATTTTACTCAGCCTAAATAATGAAAGTTGTTATTGTTGGAAGCGGCTATGTCGGACTGGTTACCGGAACATGTTTTGCCGAAGTGGGAATAGAAGTTACCTGCGTTGATATAGATCAAACAAAGATAGATAACCTGAATCATGGAGTGATACCAATCTTTGAGCCCGGACTTGAGGAAATGGTTAGCCGCAATATGAAAAAGGGAAGAATATCTTTTTCAACACGGCTCGATGAAGCACTTCAGGATTGTGAAGTCCTATTTATAGCTGTAGGAACTCCACCGGACAAAAACGGCGATGCTGATCTGCAGTATGTTTTAAATGTTGCCAGAGAATGTGGAAGGAATATGAAGGATTATCTCTTGGTAGCCACCAAGAGCACAGTTCCCGTTGGTACTTCCGTCAAGGTTAAAGAGATTATCCGGGAAGAACTTCAAAAAAGAGGCGCTGACATTGAATTTGACGTGGCATCCAACCCTGAATTTTTAAAAGAGGGGGCTGCCATTGAAGATTTTCTAAAACCAGAGAGAATCGTTGTTGGCTTAAATTCCCCAAGAGCTGAAGAAATAGTGAGAAGCCTCTATAAACCTTTCACGCTTAATGGGCATCCCATTATTTTTATGGATATCACCTCAGCAGAAATGACAAAATATGCTGCTAATTCTATGTTGGCCACCCGGATCAGTTTTATGAACGACATGGCCAATCTTTGCGAGGTCGTGGGAGCTGACATCAATATGGTTCGAAAAGGTATTGGTTCCGATTCCCGTATAGGAGAGAAGTTCCTTTATCCAGGAATAGGATATGGTGGTTCCTGTTTCCCAAAAGATGTAAAAGCGCTCATTGGGACCGCTGAAAAGTATAATTACGATCTTCGCTTACTGAAAGCAGTCGAGGCTGTCAACCAGGATCAAAAGCTGATATTGTTTCATAAAATCATGAAATATTTCAACAATGATATAAAGAACCGAACCATTGCTTTATGGGGGTTATCATTTAAACCTCAGACGGATGACATGAGAGAGGCTCCTTCTCTTGTAATCATTAGAAATTTGCTTAAAGCGGGAGCTAAAGTGAAAGCTTATGATCCGGTGGCGATGAAAGAAGCTTGTCGCATTTTAGGGGATAGCATCACCTATTCTGAAGATCAGTACGACGCATTAATTGATGCGGACTGCCTGGTATTAGTTACAGAGTGGCCCGAATTTAAATTCCCGAATTTTAATATCATCCGAAAATTATTAAAAATCCCGGTTGTTTTTGATGGAAGAAATATATATGAAGTAGCAGAGATGAAAAGAAGAGGATTTGAGTATTTCTGTATTGGTAAAAACACTTCATTGTAGCTTCCTGTTTTTTTGATATACTATGATAAGAAAAAAAATATTAGTCACAGGTGGTGCAGGATTTGTTGGATCTCATCTTTGTGAAAGACTTCTTAAAGAGGGGAATGAGGTTATTTGTCTCGATAATTATTTCACCGGACAAAAACAGAACATTATTCACCTGTTGGAGAATCCATATTTTGAATTAATCCGCCATGATGTGACCACCCCATTCTTTATTGAGGTGGATGAAATTTACAATCTTGCTTGTCCCGCCTCACCGATCCATTATCAGTATAATGCCATCAAAACATTAAAAACTTCCGTGATGGGAGCAATTAATATGCTGGGACTGGCAAAACGAATTAAAGCAAAGATTCTTCAGGCATCGACCAGTGAAGTTTACGGGGATCCCAAAGTTCACCCACAGACTGAAGATTACTGGGGGCATGTAAACCCGATTGGTGAACGTTCCTGTTATGATGAAGGAAAAAGGGCTGCCGAAACCCTTTTTGTCAACTACCATAAGCAAAATAATGTTAGAATAAAGATAATCCGTATTTTTAATACTTATGGTCCCCGCATGCACCCTAACGACGGCAGGGTTGTTTCAAATTTTATTATGCAGGCTTTACAGGGAAAGGACATTACAATATACGGAGATGGATCCCAGACACGGAGTTTTCAATATGTGGATGATCTTATTGAGGGAATGATCCGTATGATGAATTCACGCGATAGCTTTACAGGGCCTGTTAACATCGGAAATCCAAATGAATTTACCATACTTCAGCTTGCCGAAATGGTTATTGATCTGACTAATTCTAAATCCAGAATCGTTAAAATGCCATTACCACCGGATGATCCGAGTCAACGCCAGCCGAATATTGACCTTGCAAAAAAAGAATTAGACTGGTACCCTAAAATTCAGCTCAAAGAAGGTCTTCTGAATACAATTCAATATTTTGATTCCCTCCTTTCTAAGGACGAAAAATAAAGCACATGAAAATATTAGTAACCGGTTCCAATGGCCAGCTTGGAAATGAATTACGTGAACTGGCATCAGATTTCTCTTCATGGGAGTTTTTATTTACCGATATAAAAGAGTTGGACATCACCAAAGAAAGTGAAGTCGATAAATTTTTTGCTTCTTTTAGCCCCCAGGTTGTCATTAACTGTGCTGCATATACTGCTGTCGATAAAGCAGAATCCGATAGAGATTTAGCCTATCTGATTAACACTGTCGCTCCCGGAATACTTTCAAGAGCCTCCGCGAAATATGGTTCTATGCTCATACACATCTCCACTGATTATGTTTTTGAAGGCAAATCATGGATACCCTATACAGAAAATGATCAGATCAACCCTCAGTCTGTTTACGGAAAAACAAAAGCAGAAGGAGAAAAAGCCATTCAGGAATCATCGCAGAATGCAATAATAATCAGAACTGCCTGGCTTTACTCTTCATACGGGAAAAATTTCGTAAAAACGATGCTTAGGATTGCTAAAGAAAAAGGCATATTGAATGTTGTATTTGACCAGACAGGAACACCTACCTACGCAAGAGATCTTGCAAAAACTATTCTTCAGATCATTCCTACAGCATTAAAAGACTCTGGCGTTGAAATATACCATTACTCCAATGAAGGAGTTATCAGTTGGTTTGATTTTGCAAAAGCCATTGTGGAAGAAGCCGGAATTTCCTGTAAAGTATATCCTATTAACTCCAAAGATTTTCCTCAGGCAGCTCCCCGTCCTTTATATAGCGTACTGAATAAAGGCAAGATAAAGCAAAGATTTTCAATTGAAATTCCTTATTGGAGAGACAGTCTGAGCGAATGCCTTAAAAAAATTCCCGACTGAGATTTTATATACTTATAACTTTCTCTGCCTTGGCGATGGTATTCACGAGATCGGGCATTCCGGCCGTAAATCCGGAAAATAACTCATTCTTTAATTTAAAATAATTCAGGCAAGTAGTACAGGTAAGTATTTTTGCTCCTCTTTTTTTAAGTTCTCTCAAAGAATCTTGTATTACTGAACCTTTTACATTGAGCTTTACACCGTCTGCGTAAAAAAATATAGTACCCGGTGTTTGATTTTCATTGATAAGATTTCTGAAGAAATTAATCACAAGTATAGTCTGAAGTTCTTCCGGTGCACTTCCCATTCCTTCTTTTGTAACTATTAGAAGCGTACAATTCATTTTTTAATATAGTAATAATAAAAAAGCCCGGAAAATAACCGGGCCCATTTTTCACAATATGGAATATTTTATTGTATAGATTTTAAACTTTGTTCGCAAGCGGTCTTTACCTGTTTTGACTCACTGTCGTCTGGGTTGATAGCAAGTGATTTATCAATAAGTTCAATTGCGGTATTAAATTCCTTTTTTGCCTTATCGGTCTCCGTAGCATAAGCCGGATCCTTAGGTTTTAACTTTTGTGCATTGACTTTTGCTACAGTAGCCTTATATAAATTAGTACCTGTAATATAATGATTTTTACCCTCTGCCCGGAGAAATTTGGAGAGACCTTCCTTTAAAGCGGCACTCTGTGGATTTTTTGCAATTCCTTCCTCGTATGCTTTTATGCAATCATCCTGTTTTTTCATCATCTTTAAAGCGAGAGCCTTATACGAATAAGCTTGTTCAGTTTCAGAATTTCCGGCGATAACTTTGTCAAAATAATTTACTGCCTTTGGATATTCTTTTAATTTATAAGCACAAGCTCCGGCATTGAAAATCATTATATAATTCTGTGGTTCATTCCCCCAGGCAGCTATGGCCTTATCATAACAATCAAGAGCTTTTTTGAAATCCTTGGCTTCAAAAGCCGTATTGCCGGCGTTTTTAAGATCCGCGGCACTTTGAGCGAAAACATTCCCAAAAAACAGGCTTAAAGCCGCAATCAACATCATTCTTCTCATAGTTAAATAATTTTCTGTTTTTAAATATTGGTCTGAGTAAAGTTCAAAAATAAATATTTTAAGTCAAATTTAAAATATATAGGATAATTTCTATGGATTAAAATGATCTTTGTGATAAAATGTGAGAATATTCTGAATCATTTCGATATAAGCCTGAGCTTTCTTATCATCAGGGTTTTTAGATTGGAAATCTCTGAAATAATTAATGGATTCTCCCCAATTCTGAAGGCGATAAGAAGCCTCACCTTTTAAATAAAGCACTTCACTATTATCATCCAATTTCGAATCCTGAAGAATCTCCATTACTTCCGCTGCCTTGCTCTGAGCCAGTGCACTTTTTGCCATTAAAATTAAATATTCTGTTCCTTCCATTTTTTTAATCAATTACAATATCCAGGTTATAGGATCACTTCAAGAATCCGATCTTGTGACTGAATGAACTCCTTTAATATTTTTCAATTTTGATATCAAAAAATCAAGATGTTCCAAATCATTGACGAAAACTCTGATTGTTCCATCGAAAGACCTATTTTCCGAATCCATGGAAATTGCACGCATTTGAATTCCTACCTCTTTTGTGATAATCCTCGAAATATCAGTCATTATACCCTTTCGATCAGAGCCAGAAATATGAATTGCTGCCAGAAATGCATTTCGTTTACCCGTTTGATTCCATCTGGCTTTAATCAAACGATAAGGATACCGGTCAATCATCTGTTTGGCATTGGGACAATTAGCCCTATGAATTTTTATTCCCTCCCGGACAGTAACAAAACCGAAAATCTCATCACCAAAGATAGGGTTGCAACATACAGAAAGTTTATAATTGATATCTTTTAAATTATTATCAATTATTAGATAATCATCACTGGTATCGAAAGTCAGTTCCTTTATCTCGTTTAAAGGAAGAATTTCTTTAAGTTTTTCCTGTTGAGATTCCTCCTTTTTGCCGGTAACTAATTCTTTAATTTCAAGGACATCAATCTTTCCGGTTGAAATATTATAATACAAATCAGCTGCCAATTTCACCTTGTAGTATTTCAACAAGTCACGGATAATCTGATCATTTAGGTCAATTTTCCAGTTCTTGAATTTCCGGTGAAGCATTTCCTTGCCATTATCAGCTTCCCGCTTACGTTCTTCATTAAGGCTTACTTTAATGCGATTCCTGGCTTTGGAAGTAACGACAAAATCCAACCAATCAAGTTTGGGTTTTTGATTATTGGAAGTTTCAACAGAAACCTGATCACCATTTTTCAACTGATGTTTCAACGTTACAAGTTTCCCGTTTACTTTTCCACCAACGCAATGATCCCCTATTTTGGAATGAATTTCGTAGGCAAAATCCAGTACCGTTGCTCCAGCCCTGAGTTTAATTAAATCGCCTTTTGGAGTAAATACAAATATTTCATCCTCGTAAATATTGACTTTAAATTCATCGATTACCTCCGCAGGATTTATCTGTGGATTTTCAAGAATTTCACGAACATTTTTCAGCCATTTATCAATTTCTTCTCCTCCGCTTCCTCCTTTGTATTTCCAATGTGCTGCTAAACCATTCTCAGCAATATCGTCCATACGCCGAGTACGAATCTGAACCTCAACCCACCTCTTATCGGGTCCTAAAACCGTAGTATGTAACGATTCATAACCATTTGATTTAGGATAAGTGATCCAATCCCGTAAACGATCAGGATTAGAAATATATTCCTCGGTTACAACTGAAAAGACCTGCCAACATAACGCTTTTTCATTTTCTGGTTCCGAATTCAGAATAATGCGGATCGCAAATAAATCAAACACTTCATGAAAATCGACTTTTTGCTTCTGCATCTTATTCCAGATAGAATATACAGATTTTGTACGTGCCTTTATTTCAAAGTCATATCCACGGTCTCTCAACTTCTTCTCAATCGGCTTGACGAAAACAGAAACAAAATTGGCTCTTTCAACTGCAGTTTCTTCAAGTTTTTCAACTATTGATTTAAATTCAGACGGATGAAGATACTTCAATGACAAATCCATCAGCTCAGAATTCACCTTATAAAGGCCTAACCTATGGGCAAGAGGAGCATACAAATGCCAGGTTTCAGTTGCAAATTTGTTCTGAATCTCCGGAATTGAATCCCCGAGCATTCTCATATCCTGAAGCTGATCGGCGATCTTTATCAGGATTACCCTCACGTCTCCGGAGAGTGCAAGGAGTAACCTCCTGAAATTTTCGCTGTGAAAGATCAGGTGATCTGTATTCAGTGAATTTATTTTGATGATTCCTTCCAGAATTTCAGCTACTCCAGGTCCGAAAAGTTTTGTGATGTCTTCAGCTGAAAAAGTCAGTCCTCCGGGTCTATAGACATTGTGCAAAAGAGATGAAATTAAAGCATCCGTAGACAAACCCAGTTCGAGCACTGTAATTTTGGCAACTGAGATGGAATGTACCAAAATGTATTCCCCTTTTTCCCAGGTAACATTCCCTATATTTTCACACGCAAAAGCAAAAGCTTTTTCGATAAGAGAACGATCGTTTGAAAGAATATGGGGAAGACAATTTTCAATCAGTTTCTCATATTCTCTGATAATATTTTCATTTACAGCTTCCATGTAACCTGTTATTTATGGAATAAAACCATGGTTATACATAAAAGGATTCACGTTCAAAGGATTAGTATATCTTTGAATTTCAATCCCGGCCTGCATGCTGAATTTATCTGTAAACCTATATCCTACCAATAAAGAGCCTCCATAATTCATTTTATTTTGAAGACTTACAGATTCCAAAAGCGGCATTTTTTCAGCAAATCCCCCTGAACTTATATAAAGTTTTTTATTCATATCATAGGTCACTTGCCCGGCAATTCCAAAATAAGGATTCACTCCTGACATCAGATAGGATCCGTTGTAATAATCGTACAGCGACATTTTATTAAAATTCACGGAACCTAATATAGCATTAAAATCAAATCTTAATGGACCTGAAGGGAGGTAACTTAACCTTGGAGAAATATAATTCTTAGTACCATACCCTCCCTTTAAATTGGTCATAAAACTTGTCCCCACTTCAATACTTGTTTTGTATCTGGAATTCAACTGAATAGAATCAGGAACATCTTTAAGAAATTGTTCACTCCGGGCCAAATTTCTTTTATCCTGGGCAAAAATCTCCGGATATGATACTAAAGTTATGAATGAAAATAAAATAAATATAAATTTCATCTTTCCCTATTACTTTTTTATTGGTTTACTGCCGGACCCTCTTCCAGAGAATCACTGTTCCGCAGTCCAGCAACAAATATAGTTATAAAACAGGATTTTAATATCATTTCAAAATTGTCATAAAAGAGGTGTATTCTATTTTATTGACCCTTGAATTTTAAAAAGATTAGGGTGTGTTTTTTAGGATAATTTCCTTAAATTGTATATAAACAACCAATTAAGCACTATGGCAATCAGAAAACTAAACGACTTACTGGAATATATCCAGGATAAAAGGGTAAAAACATTTATTGTAGTCAGCGCGAATGATATTAATACCCTTTCTGCAGTAAGCAGAGCTGTCTCTGAAAAACTGATCAATGCTATATTAATAGGGAATGAACCATTGATTCGTCTATTCTTCAAAAAGCAGCCTTCGATTCTATCCAAAATCAGAATAGTCAATCAACCTGATGATGAAAAAGCTGCTATGCTTGCTATTGAAATGATTAACAAGGGTGAAGGAGATGCCCTGATGAAAGGATTGATCAGCACAGACCTGTTTATAAAAGCTATTTTAAACAAGGAGAATGGATTGGTAGAATCGGGAAGTTTACTTTCTCACGTAGCAGTTATTGAAAATAAGAACTATCATAAATTAATTATTGCCGGAGACGTTGCTATTATTCCGGTACCAGACCTGAAGCAAAAAGAAATCATCATCAAATATCTTGTCTGTACGGCAAGAAAACTGGGCATCGATAATCCCAAAGTAGCCGTGATTGCTCCCACCGAGAAGGTCGTACCTACAGTTGTTTCCACTATTGAAGCAGAAATATTGAGGAAAATGAATCTGTCCGGCCAGATACAAGGCTGTATCATTGAAGGGCCCTTGGCCCTTGATGTAGCCCTTGATACAGAATCAGCCCTTACGAAAGGGATTGAGAATGTCGTGACGGGTGACGCGGATTGCCTTTTGTTCGCCAATATCGATGCAGGCAATGTTTTTTATAAAACCAATACAAAACTTGCATCCTCAGAAGTTGCAGCAGTACTTTTTGGAGCAAAAGTCCCGGTTGTACTTACCTCCAGAGGAGATTCGATCCTTTCTAAACTCTATTCACTGGCCTTGGCTGCTCTTATGGGACTCAGCGAAAAGGAGACCATAAGAATCAGAAAGAACAAAGAGAACGTTCCGGCAAACTAAACTTTAATCTTTTCTCAGAAAATGCATACAGTAAGAATACTGGTAATAAACCCAGGGTCCACATCCACCAAGATTGCAATTTATGACAATTCAGTTTGTACGTTTTTAAAGACCATTAAACATTCGCATGAAGAACTTGAAAACTTTCATTCAATTACTGATCAGTTTGAATTTCGCAAAAATCTTATACTTGAAGAACTTCAGCATGATAGGGTTGATCTCACTTCCGTAAATATTATTATCAGCAGGGGTGGGTTAACGTATCCGCTTCAATCAGGAGTTTATTATATCAACGAGCTGATGGTGGAACATTGTAAAAAAGGAATCATGGGAGAACATGCCAGTAATCTGGGCTCCATGATTGCTTTCGATATCGCACAGTTGAATCCTGGTTCATTAGCTTTAATCGCTGATCCGGTGGTCACGGATGAAATGGATGAAATAGCCAGAGTATCTGGTCATCCTTTATTTAGAAGATTATCTATTTTTCATGCGCTGAATCAAAAGGCTACCGCTCGCCAGCATGCAAATAAACTTGGCAAAAAATACGAGGAATTAAATCTTATTGTTGCCCATCTTGGTGGCGGAATTTCAATAGGTGTTCATCATGAAGGAAGGGTCATTGATGTAAATAATGCGCTGAATGGAGAGGGACCATTTTCACCTGAAAGAAGCGGAACTTTACCTGCCGGACAATTGGTAGAGCTTTGTTTTAGCGGCAAATATACACGGGAGGATATACTGGAGATGATTTCAGGCAAAGGGGGATTATTTGCGTATCTTCAAACCAACGATGCCAGACAAATTGAAATTTCTGCAAGGAACGGTAATGAAAAAGCAGCCTTTTACCTTGAAGCACTGGCATATCAGGTATCTAAAATGATCGGTGAGATGGCCACCGTTCTAAAGGGTAAAATTGATGGAATCCTTTTAACAGGACAAATCGCTTATAATTGGGATTTGATGAAACAAATCCGGGAAAGGGTTGATTTTATTGCCCCTGTTTTTGTCTATGCAGGACAGGATGAATTAAAAGCTTTGGCGATGAATGCTTTAATGGTTGCAAGAGAAGAAATAAAGCCCCAGGTTTACGACAAAAAAGAACAATACGTCACCTGTAATTTCCAAGAAACAATTGATTTAAATAAGCGATAAGCTAAAAATAGAATAGAAAGTTTTAATTGATTACCTGAGTCCAAAATAAAATTCCCCTTGATTTTGATCTGATTCAGAAGAGCATTCACCTTGCCTTGCTCATATCATGTTCTTACCATGGTCGTACCTAAAAGCATATTTATGCATAGTTTGAACATACTTTTTGCGATAATTATCGCAGCAACATCGCAGAAAGTACGATCTTGGTATTACTTTGACAAGATGATGACTTCACTTAAACAGTAGGAGACTGCACACTATCAGGTTTCGGGAAATGATCGAAGTATTGGTGAAAGTCTTAAGAAGGGAAACTGAACATGTTAAATAAACGTGCTTAATCATAACATTCTTATTCCAGACTCAGATTTCTGCTTGATCAACGGCAACGAGCTATGCCATCCATTGGACCTCAACTTCAAGTCTTTGACCCTACGGTTTTGGCTATCGTCATCTGATTCCTTAAAACCAAACGCCAATTGATAATTACATTTTTATATATTTGTAACCATAATTTTAACCGATCTCAATTATGAAAGCGTACGTATTTCCCGGACAGGGTGCTCAGTTTGTAGGAATGGGCAAAGACTTGTATGACAACTCACCGGAAGCGAAAGCATTATTTGAAAAAGCCAACGATCTGCTTGGGTTTCGTATCACTGACCTGATGTTTAATGGTACACCCGAAGATCTCAAACAAACAAAAGTAACTCAACCGGCGATTTTTCTTCATTCGGTTTTGCTGGTAAAATCATTAGGTAATAGTTTTCAGCCTTACATGGTTGCCGGACATTCACTGGGAGAATTCAGTGCCCTGGTCGCAAATGGGGTATTATCCTTTGAGGATGGACTTCTCCTGGTTTCCAAACGTGCACTTGCCATGCAAAAAGCCTGTGAGGCAGAACCTTCAACGATGGCTGCTATCGTAGGTCTGGATGATGAAATAGTGGAGAAAGTTTGCAAGGAAATAAATGCTGTAGTTGTTCCGGCCAATTATAACTGTCCCGGGCAATTAGTCATTTCAGGTTCAATACAAGGCGTGGATCAGGCTTGCGCAAAATTGACCGAGCTTGGCGCCAAGCGAGCTATAAAACTTATGGTTGGAGGAGCTTTTCATTCGCCATTGATGGAACCTGCCCGTCAGGAACTTGAACAGGCAATTAACGCTGCTCCTTTTGGCGCTCCTGTTTGTCCAATTTACCAGAATATAAACGCCAAACCTTCTACCGATCCTGATGTGATCCGCCAAAATCTGGTTGCTCAACTCACAGGACCTGTCCGTTGGGCACAAACCGTAAAAAACATGATTTCCGATGGCTGTACATCTTTTACTGAAGTCGGACCTGGTCAAGTTTTACAAGGTTTGATCAAGAAAACTGACAAAACCGTGTCTACCTTCGGGATAAATACTTTCCAGAATTAAGAATAGATCTTTCTTAAAACAAATCTCCCGGTTTTAAATAATTAGAACCGGGATTTTTTTTCTGCATTTCTGTTTTAAGAGTTATTCGGTCAATCTTAGCATTCTTAATTTCACAGACGAAATTCAAGACAGACATAATCCCGTGTTTTTGGGTATAGCCTCAAAAAATTCTTCCTTTTCAACCATCATCTTTCCATATATTCAATAGACTTTAATCTTTCATTTTTTTGTAAATTAGTGAGATATAACAATTCAAACATAGACAACGAATGAAAACAAAAAAAATTTTAGTAGCAGGAATTGCAGGAGGAGTATTATTCTTTTTAATGGGATGGCTGATCTATGGAATTATTTTGGCCAATTACGCGGCAGGGCAAGGCAATTCGGAATTCATGAGACCCATGTCGGAAATGAAATGGTGGGCTCTGATTATTTCCAATTTGTGCTGTGGCTTTCTGTTTGCATTCATTTTTGATTGGTCCAAAATAAGATCTTTATCATCAGGAGCCGCAAAAGGAGCTATTTTGGGACTGTTATTGGCTATTGCTACGGATCTGGGGCTTTATTCCATGTACACCATGTTTTCAGGTTTTGCTCCCGTAATTGTAGATATTGTTTCTTCTGTAGTAATGTTTACGATGACCGGCGCTTTAGTCGGATGGATCTTTAGCAGGTATCCCCGGGCCTGAATATCACTTAAGAACGTTAAGTCCGGTCATTAAAAAAAATGAATATCCGTTTACTTTCCTAATTGAGATTTTTCTTTGTCAAATGTTGTCATTTATGGTCATTTGATTGTCATTCATTGTTTTTATTACACAATGACCATTAATGACACAATCTATAAACGTCAGGCAACATACCGGAACTCATTTTAAAAAAAGTTAAATTAACTTTCTCCTGCACCAAATCTCCGGATGAAGTAATAATTGTTTCTGCCTCTCTGTCCCTGATTGATTGAATGTTATTTAATCAACAATGTAATTTCTTCGATTTTGTTTCCAAAACAATTTAAACCATTCCTCGTTGAAAAGAGTCAAAGTCATAGAAAAATTATTAATGACATTATCGATCAATGAAAAAAAGGAATATCATTATACCGCTTATTCTGGTTATTGCAATTGCAATAGCCTGGTTCTTTATTTCAAAACGTTCATCGGGTAATCCTATTGAATTTGAAACCATTAAAGTAACCAAAGGAAATATTTCCAATACAGTTACCGCCACTGGAACCATACAAGCCATCACTACCGTCCAGGTAGGAACCCAGGTTTCAGGGGTAATAAAAAAGATTTATGTTGATTTCAATTCCCGTGTAAAAAAAGGACAATTGTTGGCCCAGCTTGATGAAACTCCATTGAAGGCTGCTCTGTCACAAAGCAGAGCCGCTGTTGAGGCAGCACAAGCCGATTTAGTTTATAAAAAAGAAACTTACGACCGGAATAAAGTCCTGTATGAAAAACAACTTATTTCCAAGGCAGATTGGGACCAGGCCGTCTATAATTATAGTACTTCCAAGGCAAATCTTTTAAGTGCTCAGGCCACCAATGAAAGGAACAAAGTTAATCTGGAATATGCTTCAATTTATTCTCCTATTGATGGAGTTGTTTTAAACCGGGCGGTCGATGAAGGACAAACGGTGGCCGCGAGTTTCAATACCCCTACCCTTTTCTCCATCGCGAATGATCTCACCAGGATGCAGGTTCAGGCTAATGTTGATGAGGCTGATATCGGACAGGTAAAAATGCAGGAGCATGTAGAATTTACCGTTGACGCATACCCTGACCAATCCTTTAATGGAACGGTAACACAGATAAGACTTCAGCCGGTGGTTACTAATAATGTAGTTACCTATACAATCATCATCGAGGCACCCAATCCGGATCAAAAGCTTATGCCAGGGATGACTGCTACTGCCAATATCTACACCAGCGAGATTAAGGATGTGCTGACTATAGGCAACAAGGCGCTCCGTTTTAATCCGGATCAGAAGACTATTTCAGTGATGATGAAAGGAAAATCCCTTCCGGAAAACAATAATTCTCAAAAGAGAAAGGGAAGAAACAATATGACCGACAAAGACAAAAATCAGTCTGAAGGAGAAGCCAATAAAGCAGCCTTTGTATGGGTCAAAAGAGGAACAGATTTCTTTAGAGCCAGAATTGAAACCGGACTGAGTGATGGTAGCAATACCGAAATAAAATCAGGTCTCAATGAAGGAGATGATGTGGTTGCTTCAGCAACCGTCGTAGGGAAAAATAGTGCTCCTGCAGCTACTGAAAGAAGTCCGTTTATGCCTCAACGTCGTCCGACACAAAGGACCCCCTCACCAAGAAGATAATTATTCAGTATGATGGAAAGGAAAATTATCTTAGAGGTTATAGGACTCAAAAAAGAATTTCATGTAGGGGAGGTAACTGTTCATGCTCTGAAAGGCATAAACCTAAAAATCGAGGAAGGAGAATTTGTGGCCATCATGGGAACCAGTGGTTCCGGTAAATCCACGATGTTAAATATACTGGGATGCCTTGATAAACCCTCTTCCGGGCAGTATTTTCTGGATGGGATTGATATGGCGAAATTAAATAAAAATGAACTGGCTGGCTTAAGAAATCATAAGCTTGGATTTGTATTCCAGTCCTACAATCTTTTACCACGAACTTCAGCTCTTGAAAATGTTGAGTTGCCTTTATATTACAACCGGAAAATAAGTTCAAAGGAACGAAGAAAAAGAGCGACAGACGCACTGAATGCTGTTGGACTTGCCGATCGAATGGACCATATGCCGAACCAGCTTTCAGGAGGACAGCAACAGAGAGTTGCTATAGCACGTTCCCTTGTCAATGATCCTGTAGTGATTCTTGCAGATGAGGCCACGGGAAATCTTGACACCAGGACATCTTACGAAATCATGTCCTTATTTCAGGATCTGAACGATCATGGGAAAACAATTGTCTTTGTTACTCATGATGTTGACATAGCACGGTTTGCTACCCGGAACCTGATATTCAGAGATGGTCATATAATAAGGGAGCAACTTGTAACCGACAGATTAAATGCCAAAGCCCTTTTGGAAACATTACCTCCTGATAATGATTACGATTAAGAATTTTTGATTTTATGAATATATCAAATCTTGTAAAAATAGCATTTCACGCTTTAATGCGTAATAAATTGAGGGCATTTCTTACCATGCTTGGAATCATCATTGGAGTTGCCTCAGTTATTGCCATGTTGGGTATTGGCCAAGGTTCCAAAATGAGTATTCAAAAACAGATATCCAGCATGGGTACCAATATGGTTTTTGTCATGCCTGGCTCTCAGCAGCGTGGTGGTGTTCAGTTTGGAAATACATCGGCTCAATCGCTGCAGGAAAAGGATGTAACAGCTATAAAAAATGAATGCACCTCAATTTCAGCCGTTTCACCTGAAGTCAGGACAGGAGGGCAGGCTGTATTTGGAAACATGAACTGGCCTACGACCCTCTATGGCGGTAATGTTGATTACTTCAATATAAGGAAGATTGAGGTTCAAAGCGGCAGAATTTATACAGAAAAAGAGATTACTTCAGCTGCAAAAGTTTGTCTGATCGGGCAAACTGTCATTGAAAACACCTTTGGTCAGGGGGTTGATCCTGTTGGACAAACAATTCGTTTTAAGAACATTCCCTTCAGGATCATTGGAGTGCTGAAAGAAAAAGGACCCAACACCTTCGGTCAGGACCAGGATGATATGCTGATTGCCCCTTACACCACCGTACAAAAAAGAGTAATGGCCATTACTTATTATCAGTCTATTTATACCTCCGCCATTGATGAGACAAAAACACAGAACGCAGTAAGTGAAATTGATAATGCATTGAGAAGGTCTCATAAATTGAAAGAAAACGCCGATGATGATTTCACGATCCGTTCTCAGGAAGATTTGATCAATACCTTCAGTAGCATCAGCAATATTCTTACCGTTTTACTTGGAGCGATAGCAGGGATTTCCCTTCTCGTTGGCGGCATCGGAATCATGAACATCATGTATGTCTCCGTTAAAGAAAGAACGCGCGAAATTGGGCTCCGCATGTCTATCGGCGGTAGAGGTATCGATATTCTGATGCAGTTTTTGATCGAATCTATCATGATCAGTGTGATCGGAGGTTTTATAGGAATACTCTTTGGAATTGGAGCTTCTCAGATAATTGGACGCATATTGGCATGGCCAATAGTAATACTTCCCATCTCTATTATCGTTTCATTTTTCGTCTGTTGTGCCATCGGAATTTTCTTCGGATGGTATCCGGCGAGGTCTGCATCCAACCTCAATCCTATCGATGCTTTGAGATATGAATAAATATTCACGCAGGAAATAAGAACTGTTAAGACAAAATATCAGAAATTCCGAGGATAAGTTAACTTCAGGTATAATATTTAACTCTTGGATGAAGGTGTAAGCTACAGTTTCATTTATACATGCGCCGACAGATTGCCTTCAATAACATTCTCATTAAATAGATTATCGATGGAGAAAAACTTATACTTTTCTCATCAAGGATTCTTTCCAATTAAATGCAGAAGAGCCGTATTGCTCTTCTGCATAAATTTTTTTACTCATCTCTAATTTTCACCATAGGCATAAGAAAAATAATTTTTCTACACAGAGATTCCTATATTAACCTGATTTTGATATAAAACCGTGCCATCCCGGTTTCCTCAAGAGCCTCCAGGACCAGATCATCGTCTTATCTTGCTTATACAATCGCCCTTTAAAAACATAATTTAGACACTGCTTTTGCACTGTTTCTGCACTACTTCTGTACTGTTTCTGCACAAATTAGTGTAGAAACAGTGCAGAAGGCATGGCCGTGATACAACCATGGTAATGCTTTGGTAGGGATATCGAAGATGCTGAACCTGATACAGGATTAAACAGAAATTTGCAGACCCCAAAAAACGGCAAGTGAAACAACCCTATTGACATTGTCTTTGACTTTCAGTGAACTATTTTCCACAATCATTTTTTCATTAACAAATTTAGATGAAAATACAGTTAGGATTCCGGGTGATGGAGGTCTTGAATTTTTTGGTTGAAAAAATATTTACTTAAAAAGTAAATATTCAGGTTACCTATTAGCGATTTTCAGTATTAATAACTATAATTGAAGTAAAATTTTTAATCATTCAGTAAATTTATTTTATGTTTTTCACAATAAGATCTAAAATATTTTTACTTTTATTTATTTCTTCATTTCATCAATTGAGAAATAAAAAAAGGACGTTGAAAGGGTGTCTATTATTGATTATTGTTTTCAACGGCTTCAATTCAACGGCTTCAGGAATTCCACCTGAAGCAATAGACATTAAAAATTTTCCAATCCAGAATACCAGTGGACGATCTCAGATTCTTCCTTTACAAGGCAAGGATTCGGATGGGACAATAGTCAATTATAAAATTACAGGTTTACCGCCATCTTCGGCAGGAACTTTATATTTAAATGGTCTTTCTGTTTCAAATAATTCGGTATTAACACCCAATGAAGCGCAGATTCTTCAATTTGAAGTAAACAGCACTTTTACGGGGGATGCAGTTTTCACTTATACAGTTACCGATAACGAGGGTCTGACTGATTCAACCCCTGCAAGCTTTACGATTCCAATCGTAGATATTAGCCAGACACTGGTTTGTTCCGGGGGTAACTTAGGAACCAATGTCCTTGGTGCAACAGGTACGTTCTCCACTCCTTATATTGCTCCTGCAACATCAAACAACTGCATTAACAATGGAGCGACCGTTTCTTCACCTTTACAAAATCTCGGGAAGGCACATCCTGAACTCACTAATTATACCTATGCAAAAAGTAGCGGTAGTCTGGGTCCTGAAGGAACCTATTCCTTTTTGAGGATAATTGGCACTATGACCTCTTACAACTGTATAAAGGGTGATTGGGTAGCAAAAGATCATACAGGGGACGGGGGCTATTTTATGGTTGTAAATGGTTCGCCCAACGAGGCTCTGTTCGGAAAGACATTTTACCAGGCCAAAGCGCAGCAAGTTTGTCCGTACACCTTGTATGAATTTTCGGCTTATGTGATCAATGTCTTGCCAGGTAACAGTCCATCCGCAGGGGCAGGATCTGAACCCGATATCAGCTTCTACATCAACAATACCAAAGTTTCCCAATCAGGACCAATTGCTTATTCTACATCAGCCACCAATTGGGAACCCCAATGGATTAAAGTTGGAGGATTATGGTATTCCGGGGAAAATACTTCCGTGGATCTGAGAATCGACAATGCAACTTTCGTAGCCAGCGGAAACGATCTTGGACTTGATGATATTTCATTAGCAATTTGCGGTCCTGATATTACCTACCCGGATGTAGATTTATCTCCGAAATATTGTGCTCCGGGAATATTACCCCTTAAGGCTCTGGTTAAATCATCCATCAACACATACACTTCCTATATTTTTGAAAGAAGCATAGACGGGGGTAGTACCTGGCAAACAATATCTTCCCCCAATACAGGCTCACCCATCTATGATACCGGCACCAATACTTACAGTTATACGGCTGTATATGGAGATATCCCAGTCGATGTCAGCATGAATGGGTACAAGTATCGATTGAAAGTTGCCACTAACGAGGCAAACCTTGCCGGCACTACCTGCAACATTTCTGCCATCAAGGTCATTACGGTCTCTGCCTTTAATAAACCATCAGCAGGGAATGATATAACAGGTTGCCATCCGGACTCAACGGCCCAGCTTATTGCCGTACAACCAGGAGAAACCTGGTCCACGGTTCCCGGCAATCCATCCGCAGCAACCATCAACAATTCCGGAACTGTTACCGGCATGAATGTAAATGGTATTTACAAATTCGTTTTGACAAATACTGCGGGATGTACAGATACTATAGCCATCACAAGGGATCAAATCATTAGCGCCGGTCAGGATGTCAAGCTTTGTGCCGGCCAGGATAATTATAAATTGAATGACGCTGCATCAGGTTACAGTTGGGAAACCGTTCCCGGTAATCCTTCAAATGCAATCATCAATCCTTCAACCGGCGCCGTTACCGGAATGACTTCGCCCGGCACCTATAATTTCCAGCTTAGATCAGGCTATGGAAGTTGTACAGACGATGTAACTATCACAGTACCGACGTCCTTGGGTTTTTCTTTCACACAAACAAATGTCCGATGTGCCACAGATAATAATGGTTCTATTATGGCAACCGGGAATAATGGTTATCCTCCATATCAGTATCAGCTTAACAACGGCTCCTTTCAGGAAAGCGGGAGCATGAATAACCTGGCCTCTGGCAATTATACATTAACGGTCAAAGACGTCAATAATTGTACTTTCTCCCGGGACATTTTTATCTCAGTCGGAGACACGCTACCACCTGCTTTTGCAAGTTCATTACCAGATAACATGACCGTACAATGTAATGCAGTACCTTCATCTGATGTGGTAACAGCAACAGACAATTTTGGGACTGCAATTGTTGCATTCACTGAAACCCGGACAGACGGAACTTGTCCTTACAATTATTCATTATTCAGAACATGGACTGCAACGGATGCCTGTGGCTTAAAATCAGACTATCATCAAACTATTGTGGTAAAAGATACAATTGCTCCTCAATTCGACATTAATGACAAGGATTTTTGCGTTGAATTTATCACCAATGCCATCATTGATGAATCTACAACAGATATTTCGGAAGCTCGTCCTGAATGGTACACGCTAAAAAGTGGAAGCACCGATCTTGATATCACCAATATTTCAGATAACTGCACCTCTGTATCTGATCTATCGTTCCGGTGGAAGATAGATTTTGAGGATGGGCCATCTTTAACAGGGAACGGACTGATTTCCGGATACGGTTCTGATATTCGTTTCTCCGGGGCTCAGAATACGACGAGAACAGATCATATCACTTACTGGGTTACGGATCAGTGTGGTAATGAAACTATAAGACAAGGTTCAATCATTATCCATCCAAGGCCTGAAATTTCTAAACTACCATAAAATACTTCAATAAAAATTCAATTAAACTATTAAATCCAATATTATGAAAAAACATCTTTCCCTTTTAATTCTGGCCCTTGTTTCCGGACTTTATTCATTCGGTCAGACTTGCGGTGATGCTTTGCATCCAATGGCAGGTAAAACCTATACTTATTCCGTAACTGCAAATCCTGCAGGAGGAACATTTAACTGGTACGTTACCACGGATGTCAATCTGCTAACAGGAGCAGTCATCCCAAGCGGCGGAGGAAACATTATCACCGGGACCGGCTATAATACGCCGGCAAGCACCTTGGCAAGCGTGGACATTACCTGGACCTCACAGGCAGTGGCGGCTGCAAAAACAGGCACCAAATTCTACCTGGTGGTAAAATACACTACCGATTGCTCCAACAATTTAAAGCCCTGGATAATTCAGCCTATGAACCTATTCGAAATAACGGTAGAGAATGTGAAATCAGATGGGTCTGCTTATGCCGATATCTGCCGCTCTGAAATAATATCAGCCATTGTAGATCCTTCCAACGATCAGGTTGAATATAATTATGGAGAGAATGCGCTGTTCCTTAAAGTGACGGCCAATAATTTTACCACTAGTTGGACACCCGCCATAGACATGACTGCCCTAAACAACTCTCTGGTTTCCCCTCAGGTTGTTAAATCCATTGAATGGAGTTTGAACACCACATTCACTGGCACCTCCAATTTTGATCTTGGTACGGGAGTTGCAACAGCGGCAGTCCCTGATAAAGGTGGCGATAATATTACTACCGGAACTGATGAATACATTTACATTAAAATCATTATCACAGATGGAAAATTCGAAGGAATATCAGATCAGTCAATGACCTTAAATATCAGTGCCACGGATGCAGCTTCCAATCCAGACGTGGATGTAGACCCAAATACCTGTGCTCCGGTACCGGAAAACGATAAAGTCACACAGGTTCTGAAAGCTCGTCCGTCAATTACGAGTCCTAATCCTTCTCCATTTCTGACTCCAAAGCCGTAAATATAAAAGCATCAGGTTCCTATGATACAAACTTTTAATGGTTTGAGGAATAGTCATGATTCATTGATTTACGAGAAATGATTAAAGTGGATTAAGTAATAACGAAACTTATAAAAACCCTGAAGCCTTGGATTCGAAAGATACAACCTGATACTTAAAAAAATGAAACTTTGAGATATTTAAAATTGAAATCATAGCTATTAAAATATAATGATCCCTGGTAAAAGCAGGTGGCTTTGGATGGCAATTTTGCCTGTATTCTTCGCAGTCGCTTCAGCTGCTGCACAGGGATCTTACGTTATTTACGAAGGGAAAACAAGCAATCTTCAGGTTAATGAAAATCAAGGAGATCGTTATGAATGGAAAATTTTTAAAGACTATCGGCTCTCACTGGAAGCCACAAATTATGATGCAGTTTTCACAAAAGGCAACCAGGGTTCTGTAGTCACGGTTGAATGGAAAAAAAGCGGAGATTATTACATTTTGATAAAAGCAAATAGTCTGACTGGATGTATCAATATGAAAGTCGCAAAGGTTAAAGTACTACCACTCCCGTTAAAAGCTTTGACAGGACAGCCACAGATAATTGGATCCTGTCAGACTGCTACTCTTGATGGTTCAAAATCTATAGGAGATATTGTTAGTTATCAATGGAAAACAATAGATACCGGTTGTACTTTGAGCAACCCGGAAAGCAAGACAACAAAGTTCAATATGTTGACCAACTATACAGGGCCTCTCCCGGCTGATTTCAGGGTCATACTCATTGTGACTGACAAAAAGGGAAATACAGATTCAGATACCGTTACTGTAACAGTAAATAAGTTACCTGTTGCCGATGTCTATATATCCGGCAATCTCCAAAAGGACGGAAGTATGATTGTGGATGGATCAGTCTCAAGCGGTATAGGTATACAATATAACTGGTCTACCGAAGAAGGGAAAATTATAGGCGACACACAACTGGCTTCCGTTACATTAAACGGGGCAGGTAACTATAAGCTGGAAGTCACTGATATATATGGCTGCAAGGCTCTGAAATCTTTCAAATTCCCTTTGAAATCTTCTATTATAATCGCTAAAGATGATTATGAACGGATCTCATGGGATCAGACTGTTAAAATTCCAGTTCTGGATAATGATTATGATCCTGACCATAACATTGATCCTCAATCCTTAAAGATAAAGGAAAATCCTTCAAGGGGAAATGTGACGGTCAATAAAGATGGGACTATCACATATTCGAATAACATCAATAAAGCCGGAAATGATTATTTTATTTATGAAGTATGCGACTCTTTAGGCTCCTGCGATTCAGCGATGGTGAAGATCGACATTTATGATGCGGGGATTACCGTACCTGAGGCCTTTTCTCCCAACGAGGACGGTTTGAATGAAACACTCGAATTCAAGGGCCTTGATAATTATCCTCAATCACAGCTGTATGTTTATACCCGAGCAGGCCAGCTTGTTTACCAGAGCACTGATTACCATAATGACTGGACCGGAAAGATGATCAAAAACGGAAAACAATTACCAATAGGTACTTATTATTATATATTAAAACTGGGAGGAACAAACAGATCTGTTAAAGGGTTTGTTTTTATAAAATATTAATGTTAAATTGGAAGCAACATATGAAAAAAAAATCTTTATCGAATTGTTTTTTGCGGCAATTTCATATTTTGGTTTATCAACCTGTTTAATGAGATGAAAGGAACAGGGATATCTTTTGGAGAAAAAATACATAACACGCTGATGATTTCCAGTGTGATGCTCTTTCTATGGCTGATTTTTCCGATTAGAGGGGAATGTCAGCAGGATCCTGTTTATACCCAATATCTGAATAATCTGCTAAGTGTTCAGCCAGCCTACGCCGGAAGCACAGGCTCATTAAATGTTACAGGTTTATCAAGGGCGCAATGGATCGGTTTTGCCGGAGCTCCCAATACCAATACCCTTACCATTCAGGGACCTATCCGAAGATACAATGTTGGTCTGGGGCTTTCAATAATAAACGACAAATGGGGACCTATCCGGCAAAATTCAATTTATTTTGATTATGCTTATCGTATTCAGCTTGCTTCGGAACAATACCTTTCGTTTGGAATAAAAGTTGGAGCTAACATGTACCAGGCAGGACTTTCCGATTTAATCATTAATGATCCAAATGATCTGGTTTATGCTTACGATGTTAACCTGAAATTCCTCCCCAATGTCGGGGCCGGCATCCTTTGGCACAGCAACCGGTTCTTTTTAGGTGCTTCCATGCCCAAATTCCTTAAAAACCGATTATCAAGTCAATCGACAGAAACAGTTTACCGGGAAGTTCTTCACTTCTATGGTATGGGAGGCTATGTTTTTTTCCTCAATGATGTATTTAAGTTAAAACCAACTATTCTTTACCGTTGGGCAGAAAGGACGCCATCCTACATGGATTTCTCCGGCACCTTGATTATATATGACCGTTTATGGTTTGGAGCCACCTATAGGATGCAAAATTCCTATGCCCTGATTTTCCAGTTCAATGTCAACCCCCAGTTGAAATTTGGCTATTCCTATGATCTTACCACTTTCCATCCCACTCAGGTTAATTCAAGCACCCATGAATTTATGATCAGCTACGACTTCAATCAGGGTCGCAGAGGCCGGCAAATCACACCAAGATATTTTTAGAAAATAAAAACCATTTTATTAAAAATTATCAATTCTCAACGCTTACTGGTTATTTCATTCTCAATTTAAAACCAGTACAGAACATTTTTCATCATAACAGTGGAAAATAAATTACAATCCAGCATTAAAAATCAGGCATTTTAGAGAGGTATTTAGCCATTATTGAAAAGATATTCCGTTAATCACTAAATATTTCTTTCAGATTTAATTATAGCAACTCAACAAAATCCCCATAAAAAGGGATTTAAATGCAAATTTTTTATTCCTAAATTTTTTAAAACTTCCATTTTAAGATGAGGAACGTAAAAAAATTTATGCATAACAGTTGCTTTGGAAAAAAAATACAACATAAAATCAACTTTTCAGCACAGAAGAATAATTTCATCAATATTTCTAATTCTCCTGTTTCAATTCTTTACAATTGAAGGTAAAGTTTCTGCACAAACCGGGTCTCAAACTTTTATTTCCACAGGAACTTTTACAGCTCCTGCCGGAATATACTGCGTCACGGTAGAAACCTGGGGAGGTGGGGGCGCAGGCGGAGGGGCCACGGGTAGCGGCGTTCATTGCGGTGGAGGAGGTGGCGGCGGTGCCTATAACAGGGGAATAGTCAATGTTATACCCGGGAACAGCTACAACGTAACAGTAGGTTCAGGAGGCACAGGTAGCACTGGCGATGGTGGGGATGGCGGCCCTTCTTCTTTTAATGGATTAATCATCGCTAATGGAGGGAATGGGGGTTCTTCAAGTTCATCTTTCACGAATCGCAACGGAGGGCCTGGGGGGAAAGGAGGCAGCGGAGGACTTTACTCAGGTGGTAATGGAAGTAATGGCTCTTCGGCTTCCTATAGCGGTGGTGGTGGTGGTGGTGCCGGAGATGCCAATAATGGAGGTAATGCTTCGGGACTGACTGCCGGATTAGGTGGAGACAACAATAATGGAAGTTCCAACGGAGGGGATGGCGGTGCCGGGTTAAATAACACCTCATTTGGTGATGGAATTACTGGTAATTTAGTTGGTGCGGGAGGCAGTGGAGGCAAAAAATCAAGTTTCGGATCAAACGCAAATGGCGGGAACGGAGCAAGAGGCCAGGTTGTTGTCAGTTGGGCGGTCTGCACTCCATTTATTGCCTCCATAACTGCTGAATATTGTGCCCGCCCGGGCTATATCCGTTTAACGGCTCATGGAGGAAATGCCAGCTCGACTTACCTCTGGAGCAACGGGGCCACGACTAATCCGGTTGATGTGAATATTGCCGGGGTGTATAACGTTACCATCACTAATTCCACCTGCTGCACAGCCACCGCCTCCTATAATATATCCAATGAACTGGCAGTTAACGGAGATTTTTCAGCAGGATATACAGGATTCACTCATTCCTCATACATTTACAAGGCTGATGTGGCCGGTAATTCAGAATTAGTTCCTGAGGGCACTTTTGGGATAGGCTCAAATCCTCAAAATTATCATAGCCTTTTTTGGGGAAGAGATCACACAACTGGTTCGGGGAATTTTATGATTGTGAATGGTTTTCCGGGCTCACCTCAACCGGTAGTCTGGTCAGAGATTGTCACTGTGGTTCCGGGTACAACCTACTATTTTTCTGCCTGGGCCATTAGCCTGAATAGTTACGACAATTATGCAACCCTGCAGTTCCGGGTCAATAATACTTTAGTCGGCACTACAGCAGCCTTGCCTGCGAGGGCCCAAAACAACAATCCACCCTACAACTGGATTCAATTTTATGGAACATGGACCGCTCCGGAAGGAGTAACTTCTGTACCGATTGATATTGTGGATCTTCAGACGGCAGCAACCGGCAATGATTTTGGGTTGGACGACATTTCTTTTGCAACACTGGCCCCGATCCCCGTTGTAGTCTCTTTACCCGGAGAAATTAAAAGCTGTTCGGGGAGAACAGTGAATATATCCCCGGAAATCACCGGAGGAAAACCGCCGTACACTTACGGATGGACCGGGCCCAATGATTTCAACGCCAACACCCTTAATCTGTCCATTCCCGGTTTCAACGCCTCTAAGTCAGGAATGTATCAGATCTCAGTGACGGATGGATATGGTTGTCCTGCCGTGGTAGCCGCTGTTAATTTGATTTTGGATGATCCTCCGGCACCGGTAATAAAATCAATTACCCAGCCAGGGTGCTCAACTTCTACGGGAAGTGTCGAATTAACGAATTTACCGGCAACAGGAACCTGGACACTGAATAGAATGCCCGACGGGATAACTGTTACAGGAACAGGAGATACGAAAATTGTAACAGATCTTTCTCCCGGTAACACCTATACCTTTACTGTTACCAATGCCGGGGGATGTACCTCCCAGCTATCAGCCAGTGTCGTAATAAATACCGGAGATCAACTTCCCCCCTACTGGCTAAAAACGCCTACAACCAGTCAAACTTACTGCGTGCAGAACATTGTTTACGCCTCCTGGGACCTGCAGCCGGAACCATCAACGGACATCCGGAATGTGGTGGACGAAACCCCTGTCAGACCTGATTATCATGTTCTGACAGAATCAGAAAAAACAGCCCTCGGTTTGGATCCGGCCACCTACTATGCTGACAACAGTACGCCCCCTTCCGGTATAATTCTACACTGGAGCCTTACTGATACCTCCACAGGAAATTACATCACGGATGGCAGCGGCAATTTGCTGGATGATGAAACCGACGCCATCGCCAGCCATTCTATTCGCCTCGAAGGGGCTTCCAATCATGACATTTATTACCAATTGAAATACTGGCTGGAAGATGCCTGCGGCAATATCTCCGGCCAAAAACCAACAGTACAGATAGTGATTAAACCGCGACCAATTATTGTAAAAAACTACTAATAACCAAAATATGCAACAGAAATCGGAATTTAAAAAAACGCGAGATGGATATAAAGAGGAATTCCATCAGACTGATCACGCAGACTTCTACCCGGAATTGATTCCGCGATTTCAAAAAACCGCCAGGAAGCTCCATTCTCTTATTGACATAGATGTCAATGGCCCGCCCGTTCCTGCCTTACGTCAGCCATTGCAAAATTCTTTATCACCCGATATTATTTCAAATTAATAAAACTAAAAAAACAACAAATAAATAACATTTAACTTATTCACTATTAATTTTTTAAATCATGAAAAAACATTTATTCATTTCCGTGTTGTCAATTATGACTTTGGCTACCAGTTTAACAAGTACATTTGGACAAACTGCTGTTAAAAATTCTGCTCCCAGGCCCTTAACCTGTACCGAAAGCCCGTTGAATCCTATTGCAGGTAAACCGTATGACTATTCCGCCACCTTTAACCCGGACGGAGGAAAAGTGTTTTGGTATGCCACCAAAAGCACAACCTTTATGACGGGAAGTACGAGATCCGCAACCATTGAAACTGCCGGCGCGGCCGGTTCTACCGTTGCTTCGGCCACAGATTACGCGTCCGAGCTTACCGCTTCGGGACCATCCAAGACAAATATTACCTGGTCGTCCGATGGACTTGCAGCCCTTGGAGCCAACCCGCTCTTTGTGGCGGTCGAATACACGGCTCCGGCTTCAGGCTGTGCCAATAACATGAAGGTCTATAAGATTACCCCCAAGAATGCTTTTACTATCGACATTCGAAGCATGACCAGCGATGGTTCCTCATCGGCAGCTTACGATGTCAAAACCGATCAATGTGCAGCCCTGGTTAAATCCGCCACCTATGATGGTACTAAAATGGTAATGGATTATGGGGTTCAAACCCTCTATTATGAAGTCGTTGCCGCCAATTTCACGGGTTCTTTTACCCCTTCCTACCAGATAAGCGGCCTCCAGCCAGGTCAAACTGCTGAAATCTTCTGGGGATACACCGCGGCCGGTGCAACCAATACCCTGGGTGCCATCACTAATAACACTCCTGTTACCGGAGCCGTGGCTTCCACGGCACTGACCGAAACCAAAGACGGGGCTTCAATATTCGTCAAAGTGGTCATTCAAAACGCCACTTTTGAAAACACCGCCGGTGAAACCATCAAATTGGCGGTTGATGCAGTGAACTCGGCAGGCCAAAAAGATGTAGTAGAATCGGATTGCTCTGAAAATCTGGCCTTTGCTGATTTTGCAGAACAGGACATTAAGGCAAGACCTGCCATCTCACCGGTAAGTCCGGCCGTTTTCATTCCTGAAAATTAATAAAGGATTAATTTGACTAAGGCTGATAGACCGTTTCATTAATAGTCATTGATGGTCATTGATAGTCATTGACGGTCATTGTGCGGTAAAAACAATTAATGACAACATTCGACAAAGAAAAATCTCATTTAGGAAAGTAACCGGATATTCATATATAAAATCAATGCCGGTTCCGGGGATGCATTATGAAAACACCCTCATGGTAAAAGAAATATAATTATTGATGTCCGTTTTAATAATATTTAAACTATGAATTATCAATTGTAATAAGACTTTTGGAAGATATCGTTCCCGCACATGCGGGATGGCTTATTTCTCAGAGGAATGCTATTCCTGCAAAGATTCTGCTTGCAATGCAGCTTCTCTTTGTGAAACATAGTTGCTATATCTCTGTAGAATAATGCATTACAACACAAAAATAAGCAACGTAGTTGCGACATCTAATCTTGTTAAATTTTTGCCGAACAACAGTGAAATATGATGTAAAGAATGGATTGTAACAGATAAATATAATTTCTCAGCGAAAAGACGGCCGGGAGGAGCCGTTATTATGGACTGATTAGGACAAATATACACGTGAGGAAGGTTCAACCTGATCGGGAAGGGAAAAGTTTGCCCGTTAAAGGGATTCTTTTCCCACCGACCCAGGCAAAAACTGTATTCCTGTAATTTCAACTGATTGTAATAAAATCAGGACGGGAGAGGTGCGTTTTTCCGGGAGATGTAAACAACCAATAGAATATGAGATGAAAAGATAGAAGCCTGGAAACTGAAAAGTGATGAAACTGAAAACAAAACAGTTGATTTAATTATACAAGGACATTGAAGCTATTATCCTCATATTGGGTGCTTGAGGCATTGTCGGTATTTTTTCCGCTGCTATTGGCCGGAGTATCAACCTCCGCCCAAAGGACTGTTTATGTGGGTGAAAGCACAACCCTGGAAGTAACTTCAGTGCCCGGACACACTTATAAATGGGAATTGTACAACGATGCGTCCATTGATTTTGCGGTGTTGCCGGGAAATTGCCCGGTATCCGCTGCAAAATTCGTTGGAAGCAACCTGGGTCCAAGTGTCAGAGTGGAATGGGGTCAACCTGGCATTTATTTCTTCAAAGTTACAGCGTGGGATGCAACCCGATGCGCGATGAATCTGAAAGTCGGGATGCTGAAGGTATTGCCCGTCGATCTGGATGCCGTAATCACGGGAGCCACATCTGCCGGGGCTTGTCAGCAGATCACTCTGGACGCCGCAAGTTCCAAAGGTGATATCATTGAATACAAATGGGCCTTGATGGATCCCGGCGGCACTCTGAGCAGTATCAACGATAAAACCACCCGGTTTGGGATATCGGCTGCCTATACCGGTCCATTCCCGGCAGAATTCAGGATCAGTCTCCAGGTTACGGGCCGCAATGGCAAATCCGATAGTGAAATCATCCGTATTAAAGTGGAGGCTTTACCCAAAGCCGATATATATTCGCCCGGAAGGCCCGAAAAAGATGGAAGCATAGCGGTGGACGGTTCGGTTTCCAAGGGAGTGGCCCTGACCTATAACTGGTACGGGACAGATGGAAAAATGATTGGAACACCCAATCAGTCCGGTATTCATTTGCAGGATGCCGGAGATTATGTCCTGAGAGTGACAGATGTGTTTGGCTGCCAATCCGAAAAAACATATCATTTCCCGATCGAACAATATCAGATGACAGCTAATCCCGATTATGCCCGGACTTCATGGGCCCACGATACGATCATACCTGTAATCTCCAACGATCAATCCACAGCGCCGCTGAACCCCGCTTCCGTCAGGATTTTACAATCCCCTGTTCTCGGGAAAGCCAAAGTGAACCGGGATGGCACCATTACCTATACCCCTGTGGAAAGAAAAGCCGGGAAGGATCAATTCATCTACGAGGTGTGCAATGCCGTGAACCTTTGTGATTCGGCACTGGTAATCGTTGATATCGATGACGCCAAGGTTAAAATTATCGAAGGCTTCTCACCCAATGGGGATGGCATCAACGATTACCTGGTATTTGAAGGTCTCGAGCAGTATCCGCGCTCACACCTTCATATTTACACGCGCAGCGGAGTGCTCGTTTACCAGAGCGGGGACTATCTGAACGATTGGGATGGCAGGGATACCCGGAGATCAACCATCAATCCGGCAAAAGTTCCGACTGGCGTTTATTACTACGTCCTCGAATTGGGAGGTACGAGCAGGAGTATAAAAGGATTCGTTTATATCGGCTACTAAAATTTAGAGGCTTCCTGCCTTTTAATCAGTTTAATGATTAAATACAAATATAATTAGCCAGTACAATAATCACAGAAGCTCTTGCAATTTTATGGCAAATCCTGTTTCCGGTTTATCCTCTCGTAACCCAGGTTCGGTGTAAACTCGTACCATTGCGGCTCCTTCATGAGCCCCAGGGCCGGATCATCGTCGGATCTGGCTCGTACCATCGTCCTGACAAAAGAACAATTTAAACACTATTCCTGCACTATTTCTGCACTAATTAGTACAGCAATAGTACAGAAATAGTGCAGAAACAGTACAGGAGGTACTGCTTTGGTACAATCCTGGTAATGACTTGAAAGGGATATCGAAGTGGCTGGACCGGGTACAGGATTGTAGAAAAATTTGCTGACACCCTGAAACAGTAAGTGAGACAACCCAATCAATTTTGTCCCGGGCTTTCTTCATTGCTCATTTTATGCCGGACAACCCCCTCTCCCCTGCTTCCGGTTGTTAAATGAAGTTTTAGAGATTGTTTAAATTTTCTATTTCAACTTGTCCCGGTAAAATTCCATTAAAACCATTTTTCAAGAGATTCCTCACTTCGTGTCGGAATGACTCTTTTGTCTGAAGGATTAGGGTGATGAGGGGCGGCAAAAGTGGCAAAAGCCACCAAACTGATTTACAGGGGCTTCACCTCCCCTGTTATTAAGATTTATTTTAAATTAAATATTTTTCTTTCCTGGCAGAATAAAACAATCACCTGAATATCTGCACCTTATGAAGTATATTAAATTTTCAGTTATTCCCATCCTTAAAAAAATTGTTAAAAATAGCTTCGAAATATTAAATAAATATTGTAAATTTTCTTTACTGATTTAGATCATCTATTGAACCTGTTGATTGAGGGACATTTAGATGATAAAAAGCAGAAATAAAGGGGAATGAAAAACCGTTTTTTCAACCCTCTCTTCAAGGGTAGCCGAAACGGCCTGATTGACCTTGGTTTTTTAGATTACTAATCCTTTAAATTTTTTTCAATGAAGGGGGATTCTGAAGTGAAATTCGGGGTCGGTGGAATTTTTTTGCCCCTAAAACGGCTCTCAGCGAATGGTAAAAACGGCTGCCAGATCAGGGAAATCTGGTCGGAAATTGCTGTTTATATTATTAAGATTCACAAAATTACAACAATACGACTGAAGGAAAATAAGTCTTTAAAAATCTATGAGGGAGCAAGATGGTTATTCGCGGGCTTGTTTGCTTTGTGTGTAATGATCCAGGGTGAAATTCTCGGGCAGACAACTATGGCCCGTTTTCAATTAAACGGGAACTTAAATGTTTCCAACGACAATGCAACGGGAACCCCCTCAGCAACAAATAATGGATTGACTTTTTCAACGAACAATGAATGCGAGGGAACCGGGCATCTTTATGCCGATGATCCCAGTCAATACTTAGACATTTTGATTAATACATCAGGATACCGAAACATAACATTTTCTTTTCAACAAAGATTATATAACGGAGGGAGCGGAACCAACCTTTGGTCATTTTATGGCGATTATAATAATGATGGTTCCAATGATTATTCTGTAACAAACAGTGCAGTTCCAACAACATCCTGTGGAACAGTTAACCTTTCATTGCCCACTACATTTGACAATCAAAATAGCGTAAGATTCAGAATCCAGTTCTCAGGATCAGGGTCCCGTACCATTTATTTAGATGACATTTACATCAGAGGTACGGCTATACCTCAATACCTGTCAGAGTTTACATCGATGGATATTGGCTCTGCAACATGGTGTCCCGGGGAAACAAGAACCATAACCGTAACGGTAAAAAATATTGGACAGGCAACATGGACCGATGCCGGCCCTGATGTAAATATCGGTGTAAAATGGAATGGTGATCCAGATTACCTGGTGCGTACCGATGCCGGAGGCCTTGCCCCTGGCGCCACACGGACATATTCAGTCACTGTTGCCGCACCGTCGGAAGGAACGAATAACCTAACCTTCGATGTTGTCAATGAAGGGAATTGCTGGTTTGGCAACAACAACGGGAGTTGCGGGCCTGGAAACACGGTTTTCGCTTCTCCGGCTTTAACTATCCGGAATTCTGTTCCTGCGCAACCGGGCGCAATAACCGGAAGCACAACCCCTTGCCCGGAGTCTTCACAAACATATAGTGTTACAAATGTTGCAGGATTGACCTATGCATGGTCGTTCCCATCAGGATGGATACAGACAGGCGGAGGAACAACCAATTCTGTTACCGTTACAGTCGGGATAACATCCGGCACTGTGCAGGTTACCCCTTCAAACTCCTGTGGCAAAGGCACGCCGCAAACCTTAAATGCAACCATAAACCAGCCCAAAGCTACGGTTACGAATCAGAAAAACATAAGCTGTTATGGCGGAGAAGACGGATCCCTTACCATCCAGGCTTCGGGAGGGACGGCGCCGTACCAGTATTCCATTGATAACGGTGAAAATTATACACCAGGGACAAATCCCAATCCATATCTCTACACGGGGCTTAGAGCAAATATACCATATAAAATCAGGGTAAAAGACAATTTAGGATGCACTTCGACAGCCATTCCTTAAAAGATATATGAGAAAATGAATTTAGAACCGGTACAGATATAAAATAAAACGATGAAAACGAAATATTTTCGCTCCTCATGGGCATTAATATGCCGTTTAATACTACTCCTCGGGCTGATGACAGGAGTTATCCTGCAGAGTGCTGCACAAGAAGTGGTTGTTACCAATCCGTCAAGCCCATGGACAGTTCCCGCGGGGGTAACCTCCATTAAAGTTGAAGTGTGGGGAGGCGGTGGTGGCGGTGGAGCAGCTTATTCAGGCTTCAATTCTACCAGAGGTGGTGGTGGTGGCGGCGGCGGTGCCTATAACACTTCCACACTTATTGTTAGTCCAAATCAATCTTATACAATAACGATTGGCGCAGCTGGAACAGCTGGAGCCGGAAGTAGCAATCCAACTAATGGTGGTACCGGTGGTACCACAACATTAACAGGCACCGGCGGCACTGTTTCGGCGATAGGCGGTGCCGGAGGTAATGCTGCAAACAGCAGCAACGGTTCAGGTGGAGCAGGCGGCACCGGTGATTTTAACGGCGGCGACGGCGGTGCATCTTCAGGAAATGGAGCCGGTGGCGGCGGCGGCGCTGGAAATAATGGTAACGGTGGCGATGGAGGAAATAGCGTTACCGGAACCGGCGGAACAGGCAACCCCGATAATACACCTTATACAGGCGGCGACGGCGGGGCCTACAGAACCAACAATGGATCAGGCAATACGGGTAACGCTCCGGGCGGCGGTGGCGGTGGCGGACGCGCCAGCGGTTACTTTAGCAGTAACAATGGTGGAGCAGGCGGTGCCGGACAAGTTGTTATTACCTACACAGTTATAACTGGACCAATAATTACCGTTAATCCAGGCAGTCTTGATTTCGGTTATACTCACAGTGGTGGCACTTCTGCAGAACAATCCTATATTCTCTCAGGTTCACTGCTCACCGGAGCGCCGGGAAACATTACCGTTTCTGCTCCCGCTAACTTTGAGGTATCAACGACCTCCGGTTCCGGTTTTGGTTCGTCTGTTCAGGTTCCATATACCAGCGCCACGCTTGCCAACACAACGATTTATGTTCGCTTTAAGCCCACTGCCCCGAATACCGATTACAGCGGCAATATAACCAATGCAGGCGGCGGGGCAGCAATTGCAAATGTAGCAGTTGGGGGGACATCAATCAATATGTGTTATGGTTATGCACGCTCTGTTTATTCCCAAAGCGGTGTTACCAATCCAAACAATGCATTAAATGCTCCTGACGGAGCTTTTGCAGAACTTTGGGATAATGGAGATCAAATAGTCCTTGATCTGACCGGCGGAGATATCCTTCCCTCAGGAAGAACTGTTGATGTAAAATGGAGAAGGGCTGCCGGAACATCAGCTGATCCTACAGTCACGGTTGCGCTTTCAGCAAACGGTACTTCATGGACAGACGTTGGCACATATACTGTTAGTATAATTAATCCATCCTGGGATATCAGACCCCTTACCCTCAATGCCAGTACGCGATATATCCGGCTTACAACAACAAACGACTACAATCTTGATTTAGACGCAGTATCATTTCTCTGGCCACCTTTAACTGCTTTTAATGTTACCGGGGGCGGAAGTTATTGTTCAGGAGGCAGCGGATTATCAGTTGGATTGGATAATTCGCAAACACTTGCAACCTACCAATTATACAAAGACGGTGCTGCTGTAGGCACAGCAATGAACGGCACCGGATCGGCAATTAACTTTGGGATTCAGACAGCTGGCACATATACTGTTACTGCCACACGAATTATCGGAGGCTGTATCAACGATATGATTGGAAGCGCCGTTATTACTTTATATCCAACACCCACGGCATCAATAATTGGTCAAAGCAATGTAAAATGCAATGCCGGGAATGACGGGAGTATCACAATATCTGCAAACGGGGGTACCGGTGTTTATTCCTATTCTGTGGATAACGGCGATACATGGGTAACACCCGACCCGAATGAGAGCACCTATACTTATCCTAATCTGGTTGCCAATCATGCCTATAAGATAAGGGTGAAGATCGGCAACTGTCCTTCAATCTCTATACCATAAATAAAATAACATCAAATCTATGAAATCAGCTACTGAAGGAAAACATACAACAAGGAAAATTCAACCGCTGCCGGTAATAAAGCAGACGAGAGGCTGGATCGTTCACCTATTGATCCTGCTGGTTCTAATGTTTCTGCACAACAGCAGTTGGTCAGCAATTAAAACATGGGTGCCTGTAAATGGCGGCGACTGGAAAACAGCTGGAAATTGGAGCCCTTCAGGTGTTCCTGTTTCCACTGATGATGTTATTATTCCATCCGATCAAACTGCAGCCATTACCAGAAGTTCTTCGAGTGGTGAGACCATTTCTTTGAACGGCCTTACGATAGAAGGGAATGTTAATCTTCAATTTGATGCAGGCTCTGCAAATTATTGTACTTTAAATATAACCGGAACATTTACAGTAGCTTCAGGTAAGACATTTACCGTTGGAATTAATAACGCAGGAAGACTCAATTTTACCGTTGCCGCAACCGCAGCCGGAACAATTAATGGAACAGTTTTCATGAATTCCTATAATGGCAGTGGCTATGACCGCACATTCACAAATAATGGCAATCTGACCATAACAAATGCTGGATTGATAACCGGTCAGAATTCAGCCGACTTTACACTGAACTCAGGAGCGACATTGCAAATTGGCAGTTCGGCAGGCATCACAACCGGAAGCACAGGTAATATACAGATCCCCGGTACAAGAACCTATAGCGCAGGTGCTAATTATGTATATAACGGCACATCAGATCAGAATACAGGAACAGGACTGCCTACCAGCCTTACCGGGGATTTGATAATTAACAATCCTGGCAATACTGTAACACTTACCAGATCAGGAACAACTATTGCAAATCAAGGCTTACTGGACCTCACCGCCGGCACTTTTGTTGCTGCAGGCAACCTTACTATGTCCGCAACGTCCACTATTAATCGCAGCGAAGGTAGTATGACTGTAAGCAATTTAGGAACAGGCGCCTATAATATCAATTATACAGGGAGTAGCAAAGCTACCGGACCGGAATTAATAGGATCAGGACTGAATAACATAACCGTATCTTTAGATCCAGGCCAAACACTGACGCTTGATGCAAACCGCACGCCTGACGGTAACCTGTCTGTTTCCACTGGCACCCTTGATTTAAGCACGTTTACATGTAGCCGATCGTCGGCAGGAGGAGTACTGACCCTTTCCAACGGCGCATTCTTAAAGATAGGAGGTGTTAATAATTTTCCTTCCAATTACAATACAAATACGTTAGGAAGTACTGGAACTGTAGAATATTATTTAGCCGGAGCTCAAACAATTTCTCCAAAAACTTATGGAAACCTGATTTTCAGCGGCAGCGGAACAAAATCAATTACCGCAGGAACCACTGTGTCTGGAAATTTATCGATTGCCAGCGGAGCCTCAGCAAGTATTGCAACCGGTCAAAATATAAGTGTTAATTCATTGACTTTAGGTGGAATAAACAGGATAACCGGGACGTGGGGATCTACCTCTTCAATCGCCACGAATAAGGACAATACGTACTTTGGCTCAACAACAGGATATCTTACAGTAAATGCTTATATAAAGCCAGTGGCCGCTTTCTCAGGTTTAACGGCAAGTCAGGCAATCTGCCAAGGTACAGCGGCAATATCACTAAGCGGGAATGTAAGCGCACCTGGGCCTGTATATCCTCTAAACGGCGAAACGGTGCGCGTAACTATAAATGGCATAACTCAAAACACAACCATATCGGGAAATTCAGGCGGCTTTTCAATCGACTTTAATTCCTTTGCAGTACCTGGTTCGGAGACCGCCTACCCGATTACCTATTCTTACGAGGGCGGAACCTTGCTCGCTGCTGCGGCAAATAACAATTCTACAACGGTAACGGTAAAATCGCTACCGTCAGCTTCGGCCGCAAAAACCGATATCACCTGCTTCAATGCCCATAACGGGCAAATTATAATTACAGCTTCCAACGGGAGCGGAGCATATGCCTATTCTACGGATAACGGCGCTGCATACCAATCAAGCGACACCTTTACCGGACTTGCACCGGGACAATATAAGATCAGGGTAAAGGATACCAATACCCAATGCGAATCAATACAAATACCATAACCTAAAATAACCGAGTGATGGAATCAGATACTGAATTAAGATTAACAAGTCCTATGAAAACACAAGCAAATCAACCTTTTGATATTAATAACGGGATCCCGCAACCTACGATTCCCATCACTTCGAATACCTATATCCCAACACCGCAACAACAAAAAAACAAGCATATGAAAACTGCTAATTTGCCTTCTGCAAATACCGGAGTCAACACGGAGTTAAAGCTAACCTATAGCGGAGCGACTAAAAGTGTTACTCCACAGTTAATACCCCCTGTAATGAGCAGGGCAAAACGAACGATGTGGCAGTTTACATTGCTGCTGGCAATGATGCCGGGGTTTATTCAGCAGGGCTTTGGACAAACTGTAGTTAATTTTCCTCCGACAACAGGCCCCTGGACCGTACCCGCAGGTGTAACTGGTGTAACCATCGAAGCCTGGGGAGGCGGAGGCGGTGGCAGTGCCCGAGCTGGTCATGGTAGTGATGGGGGTAACGGTGGTGGCGGAGGCGGCTTCCGTGGCGGCAGATTAGCTGTTAGCCCTGGGAATAGTATTACAGTCACGATTGGTAATGGCGGCAATGGTGCAACAAATAGTAATGGCAATGATGGAAGTGCCGGAGGAAATTCAGTAGTTAGTCATACATCCGGAACGATAACAGCCAATGGTGGGGGTGCTGGAATTGTAGGCAATTCCGCTGGAGGTACAGCTGCTGCTGGAGGAGGAGGTTCCTTTTCAGGAACAGTTACAAATCAAATTTCATATACTGGAGGTGCTGGAGGCATGGGCGACAATAGTCAAGGGGGCGCGGGCGGCGGCGCCGCCGGAAATTCACAAAATGGAGGTCCTGGAGATGACGGGGCTGACGCAACACATAATGGGGGGACAGGAGGAACCATTTATGGTGGGAATGGAGGTACAGGTGGAGATAGGGGAGCCGGAGGCAGTGGTTCTACCATTGGAGGTGGCGGTGGATCAGCTGGCGATAGTGGAGGTACTGGTGGTGCCGGTGCAAGAGGACAAGTAAACATATACTATTACCAAATACAAAGCCTTGGTTCTACAACTCCCATTTGTGTGGGCAGTACATCAATGGTCACGGTTAATTCTACGAGCCTTCTTGCAGGTGTTAGTTATACAGTTACTTATTCTTTAAGCGGAGCAAATACGGCTACTGACGTATCAATAGGCATGACGGGAACATCAGCAGGTTCGCGCACATTCACAGTTCCGGCAGCTTCGTTAACTAATTCCGGTACAACGACAGTTACTATAACACAGATTACAGATGGAACTTACGCCGGAGGAATTAATGCCAATAATGCAGTAGATATAGCTGTGAATATACCTGTTACGTCTTCGGTCAGCATTGCTACACCGACTGTCAGCCCGATATGCGCAGGCACAAGTGTTACTTTTACGGCAACTCCAACCAATGGAGGCACACCAACCTACCAGTGGAAACTTAATGGATCAACTAATGTTGGCACAAATAGCCCAACTTATACGACCACAACTTTAGCCAATGGCGACCAGGTGTCATGTGAAATGACTTCTACACTCTGTGCCTCGCCAAATCCGGCTACCTCAAACACAATCACCATGGCGGTCAATTCAAGGCCGGCATCTAATATAAATGGGACAACAACCGTTTGTACAGGGCAAAGCGCAACCCTCAGCATTAATGTGACGGCTACAGGGGCCTGGACCATGAATATCGACAATGGGGTCGGAACAGTGACAGGCACGGGAAACGCTGTAATCACTAAAACAGTAAATCCAGCTTTAACAACAACCTACACGGTTACATCGCTCAGCGATGCAAACTGCTCAGCCTCAGCAGAAGATTTGGGCAGTACTACGATAACGGTGAATACCGGTTGTCAGGTGGTAACACTGACGCAGCCTGACGCACTTGCTTTGACCAGCGCCGCTGTAACTTCGCCTATTCCCTGTAATGGAGGAACAGCTACTGTCACTTTTATTGCAGCCGGTGGTACAGCCCCTTATAGCTTTACGTTTAACAATGTGACCAATGCTACCGGAATATTTACCAATGTACATGCCGGAACCGAAAAAGCATACAGCATCACAGATACCCACGGATGTACAGCTTTAACCGGTACCATAGACGTTAATCAGCCGGATGCAACGAATCCTCCAACTGCAGGATATACCGGACCCGTATTTGTCGGAGGAACTCTTGATCTTACAGCTTCAACAATAGACGGAGCCACTTATTCATGGACCGGCCCGAATAGTTTTGCATCGACAACTCAAAATCCTTCTTTAAGCCCCGTTACCACCCTTATGGGCGGGACTTACTATGTAACTGCTACGGTAGGCGAATGCACCACTGCGCAAGGGTCAGTACTTGTGACGGTGAATACCATCCCCGATCCTCCCACAGGCCCGGGGGCACAAACTTATTGCTTACCGGAAGGCAAGACACTGACAGATTTAACAACAACACTGACAGGAACGGCAATTCAGTGGTACAATGCTGCAAGTTCCGGAACAAAATATAATGGCGACGAAATATTGGTTACCGGAAATTATTATGCAAGCCAGTCATTGTTTGGTTATGAGAGCGCCTCAAGAAAATTGGTAGCAGTAACAGTAAACGACAAACCGGCTATTGCAGATATTTCTGCTCTTTCCGCAGCTTGTGGAGGAAGTTCTTTTGATCCGGCAACCCCAACGGTTACTCCAAACGGTTCAACAGTAACTGCAAAGGGATGGCAAATCGAAACAGGTATTGGCAGCAGAATGTTTACTACCCTGACTGTTCCATATACCCTTGCTTCTGCAGATAACGGTAAGAAAATAAGATATTATGCTACCAACGACTGCGGCACAACAAACAGCAACCAGGTAACTATAACGGTAAATCAACTGCCTGTACCCGGCATTTCAGGGAACGACCCAATATGTGCAGGTGATGTTGTAACCTATATTACAGAAGAAGGTATGACCGGCTATAGCTGGAGTGTTACAGGCGGAAACATCACTTCAGGCGGAGGAACCGGCGATAACATGGCAACCGTAACATGGGGAGCCGCAGGCGAAGGCAAGGTATCCGTTAATTATACTAACACCAACGGCTGTACAGCAGCAGCGCCAATCGAAAAAAGCGTGACCATTAAGCCACACCTGGTTATTGACAACCAGGATATTGACAGGATCATTTGCGAAGAAACAGGTACGACATTCGAAGTGACAGCTACAGGAGCAAACACTTACAAATGGCAGGTCCAGGTGAACAGTGAAAGCGGGTTTGCAGATATTTCTGATGGTGCACCTTATTCAGGCGTCACCAGCGCTACCCTAACTATCACGGGAGCTACCTTTGAAATGAACGGATACAAATACCATTGCGTGGTTAATGGCGATTGTTCCGAAGTAGTATCTGAAGCAAAAACGTTAACGGTGAATGCTAACACGGCAGGCACTCCATCATCCACGCCAACGCTTTGCATTAATACTGAATTGACTAACATAACTATAGCTACAACGGGAGCAACAGGCATTGGCACGGCAACAGGTTTACCTGCAGGTGTATTGGCTGCCTGGGCATCCGACGTGATAACAATCAGCGGTACGCCAACAAAATCAGGCATATTTAACTACAACATTCCACTAACGGGAGGCTGCGGAGGCGTAAATGCAACCGGAACGATCACCGTTAAACCAGACAATACTGTAACAGGTGCATCCTCAACACCAACACTGTGCATCAACACATTATTGACCGACATTACCCACACCACAACAGGTGCAACCGGCATTGGAGAATCCAAAGGTTTACCGGCCGGTGTAACTGCCGCATTTGAATCAAACACGATTACAATCAGCGGTACACCAATCGCATCAGGCACATTTAACTATAGCATTCCATTAACAGGAGGTTGCGGAAGTGCGAATGCCACGGGAACAATGACGGTAAATCCGGCTTCTGTTGCAGGGACAGCTACGGCAACCAATGACGTATTATGTTCAAAAAACAACACTACCCTAACATTGAAAGATTATGTAGGATCAATTCACTGGCAGCAATCGGTAAACGGAAGTACAGGATGGGCAGATGTAATCGGAGGAACAGGAAATACGACCGATACTTATACAACACCTAACCTCACAACAACTACTTATTACCGTGCCATAGTGAACGGAACCTGCACACCGGTTGAATCGAACGTCGTTACGGTAACCGTTAATCCGGAACCTACTTTAGGTGGGGCTTCACTGTCAAAGGCAGAAGTATGCGAAGGTTCAACCGCTACGGTCAACCTGACAGGATTGCTGCCAGGGAGTACATCCACGGTAAGCTACACCATCAATGACGGCGAAGTTCAAACGGTTGCAAATGTAGTTGCAAATGGTTCAGGAGCAGCCAGCTTCCCGACAGTACCTATTCTTCAGGAATACGATAGCAAAAACCTGACTATAACTAAGATAGCAACACCGAACTGTGAAAAGACCTTCATCGACAAAAATGTTCTACTGACAGTTATTAAACGGCCGACTGCAGAAATTAAAACCGAAAGTGCATCTATATGCCGTCATGGGTCAACAGGGAGCGCGGGTATTGAAGTAGTCGTATCGGCTTACGGTACATGGAATCTCGTTCTTTCCAATAATGGAGGAACATTAAGCGGCGGAACTGAAGGCACCAATACAGTTAACCAAACTTACACAATTCAGGTAAGCCCATCCAATACGACTACTTATACAATTGTTTCATTGAACGATCAGAGCGGCTGTTCCGCAGTTAAAACAGGCTCGGCAATTGTCACGGTCAATATCAGCCCGATTCTATCGATCATCAATCCTGCTGCCGTTTGTGGAGGAACAGTTGATATTACTCATTCAGCAGTGACTACACCGGAGGGTATAGCTTTATCATACTGGCAGAATACGGATGCTACTATACCGCTTGGTAATCCGGGAGCAGTCTCTCAAACAGGTACTTACTACATTAAAGCTCCGAACACAGATAATCCGGGTTGTTTTGATATTCAGCCTGTAGAGGTAACAATTAAACCACTGCCGCAGTGTTCAATCATCAATCCCGAAGGCGAAAACAATCCGCAGGAGGATGTTCTGTACAAATCTGAAAGAATATACACCGCTCCTGCCAATATGAGTTCATATACCTGGACTTCCAGTAACCCGACCTGGTACAAAATAATGGGTAGCAATACCGGACAAACAGTAACCGTGGATGCCAATAAGGTTGGTGGATATGATCTTACCCTTAAGATAACGAATACCCTTGGATGCGAAAGCACTTGCTCCAAGCATATCACTGTTTTACAGGCCGATCAGATCATCACTTTTAATACGATTAATCCAAAGACATATGGAGATGCTCCATTTGATCTGACGCTTTTGGCTTCATCAACCAGTGAATTGCCGGTAACCTTTAAAAGCAGCAATACAGAAGTGATTTCAATTGCCCAGGATGGGATAACCGGTCACTATTGGGCCACCGTTTTAAAAGCGGGTCCAGCAACCATCATGGCAATCCAAGAGGGGAATGGCAATTACAATTCTGCACCTACAAAAACACAGGATTTAATTGTGGCCCGGAAAGCAGCTTCCGTAACACCGATTATGGCAGGCAAAGTTTATGGTGAAGAAGACCCTGCACTGACAGGTACGTTCACAGGATTTCTGGCCACTGACGGTGTTACGGCTTCCTACAGCCGTACACCTGGTGAAACAGTTGCAGGCAGTCCTTATACTATCAGCGCTGCCCTCAGCCCTGCCACGGTTCTTGACAATTATGACATATCTTACAACACTGCCAACTTTACAATTACCCGGAAAACAGCTTCTGTAATTGTTGACGCTAAAATCAAAGAATACGGTGGATTAGAACCATCTTTGACCGGTACATTAACAGGATTTCTGCCGGCAGACAATGTTACTGCCACGTACAGCAGGGCTCCGGGTGAAACTGTCGCAGAAGGCCCTTATGCAATCACAGCAGTGTTAAGCCCTGCAGAGGTTCTGGGCAATTACAACATTACCAATACCCCTGCACAGCTTACAATAGACAAAATAGCTGCTTCGGTTACCCCAACTGCCGCCTCTAAGGTTTACGGGTCTTCCGATCCGGCGTTGACAGGTAACCTGTCAGGGTTCCTTGCTGCAGATAACATTACAGCTGTCTACAGCCGTACCCAGGGTGAGTCCGTCGGTGCAAGCCCATATGCCATAAGTGCCGTCCTTAGCCCTGCCGCTCTTCTGGAAAACTACCAGATCACTTACAACACCGCTGCCTTTGCCATCACGGCTAAGGATGCTTCCGTTGTGGTGGACAGTAAAAACAAAGCTTACGGCGCAGCAGATCCTACTCTTACAGGTACCCTGACCGGGTTCCTGCCCGGAGATAATGTCTCTGCTACATACAGCAGGGCTCCCGGTGAAACCGTTGCCGGTGGTCCTTATGCTATCTCCGCCGTGCTAAGCCCATCTGGGGTTCTGGCAAATTATATCATTACCAATACACCTGCACAGCTTACAATAGACAAAATAGCTGCTTCGGTTACCCCAACTGCCGCCTCTAAGGTTTACGGGTCTTCCGATCCGGCGCTGACAGGTAACCTGTCAGGGTTCCTTGCTGCAGATAACATTACAGCTGTCTACAGCCGTACCCAGGGTGAGTCCGTCGGTGCAAGCCCATATGCCATAAGTGCCGTCCTTAGCCCTGCCGCTCTTCT